>OBLI01000034.1_pt1 | contig 127358 bp, 77 predicted proteins | sample 1519701 | NCBI WGS metagenome assembly OBLI01 (sample SAMEA3663005, study PRJEB22513) | pig gut metagenome | biome: pig gut; feature: pig-associated habitat; material: faeces | place: France | collected 2012
GGCCTCCTCCTCGGCACGTTTGCGGGCCTTCTCCACCTCTATGGCTATCTGCCGGTCAATCTCGGCGTTGAGCTTTGCGTTGACCTTCTTCTGCTGGTCTATGATCTGCTGAATGGTCTTCTGCTGCTTTTGCAGCGATGCCACCATGTTTTGCTGCTCCGTCTGCTGACCCTCAAGAGCCTTGCGTTCCTCCTGGCCTTTTGCGAGCAGCGTGGTCTTGTGGCCCTTGACCTGTTGAAGCTGACGGTGCTTATCGTCGACCTGTGCCTGCTTGGCCTTCACAGCCTCGCCCTGCACACGCTGGTAGGCGGCATACTCGCGTGCAAATCTCAGACGACGGTACATCTGCGCGAAGCCCCTCGCCGAGAGGATGAAGAGCAGACGGTCCTGGAAGGTGTGCTGACGGGTGATGTAACGCATCGACTTTATGTAACGCGCCTTACGCTCGTTAAGCTGCTGCTCAAGCGTCTTGAGCTGGGCGTTGAGGATGCCGATGTTGTTGTCGATGTGGGAGATGTCTCTCTGTATGTTGTCAATCTTCTTCTGTCGCTCCCCTATCTCGGTGTTGAGCACCATGAGGTTTTGCAGACGCTTCTTCACGTCGGCCTTGTTGGCACGAAGGGCCTGCTCCTGCTGTCTTATTTTCTTCTGCACCTGCGAGCGCTGGTTCTGCAGACCGCGAATGGAGGCGTTGGTGTAGCTGGCTGTGCCTTTCTTGTTCTTGCCATTGTTCCTGGCAGTCTGCCTGCCCTTGGTTTTCTGCGCACCTTTTCTTGCCGCGTTGTTGCGCGACGAGGCAGCGGAGCTCTTGCGCTTTGTTGCTGTAGAGCGTGTAACCGTGGCCTTTTGCTTTGACGTGTTGCGCTTCTGCTGCGCCTGTGTGGAGAAGGCGAGCAGAGCGAGGAGAGAAACAATGATTATTCTTTTCATTGACATTAATTGATTTTTTCAGATAAAAAAGAGGGGTGACATGTGCGCGACTTTAAAACTGCAACAGCTTCTGCAGCACGTCGGTAGCGTTGATCTGCTTATATTTTGGCGACACCTCCGTGAGGGCATCCCAGTTGGACGATGTCTTGACGTCGTTCATCCTGATGCTCACCTGCACGGGCGGCACCTTGTTGGAGGCTGTTGTGGAAAACTTGAAGACCTGCTGTGCAGGAAACTGCTTCACACCCACGGCCTTGAACGAAGAATATTTCCAGTTGAGCGTCGACTCGCCGTGAGCCTGACTGCGGTACAGGATGTTGGCCTCGTTTATGCGTCCTGTCTGGCGGTCGGTCTGCCATGCCATCTGCATGCGGCCGCTGTTTTGCGTCACCGTGACCAGTGGTGTGGTGCCGGTGAGCGCGGCATCAAACTTCTTGAGCTGTCCCTGACCGACCTTCTTCTCTCCCGGCACAAAGAGCTGGTTCCAGAAGAGCGACTGAAGGCTGTAGAAGGTGATGCCGTTCTGGCGTAGGAAGTCGACTTGCGAATAGTCGGCCTTCACATATTCCTTGTGCAGACGGTCAATGACGAGCACATAGTCGGGCGTAAACTCCAGTCGGCCCACCTCTGTTCCGAGGATGGGTATGAAGAGTTGGAGACGGATGACCTTGTCCTTGCGCATGCGCAGCGCTCCCGGCACGGTGATGTCCTTGCTTCCTGCTGTGAGGTTGAAGCTGATGTTGCCCACGATGTCGTTGGCATAGACCTGGTTGTCGTTGACCTTTTGCAGGAACGCCATGGTCGTGACGGTGTTGTCGTCGGCAGCCTCGGTCTTGGCGTTGTGCTTCGACGAGGTAGATGATGTTGCGGTGCCGTCGGCCACAGCCTTCTTTGAGGCGCAAGAGCCGAGCAGCAAAGGAGCAGCGATGGCTGCTGCCATGAGTATAACTTTTGTTTTCATTTTTTCGCTTTTTTGATTTTTCGTTCAAACAGAGCCTTGTCGCCGCCTCGCGAGATGGCCAGCTGCCAGAAGCTGACGGCGCGGTCGGGGTCGCCAAGCTTCATGTAGATCTCTCCCGCGTGGTCAATGACCACAGGCGTGACATGCACCGTGTCGGTGTCGTTCTTCACCGCCTGGTCTATGTATATCTTTGCCTCGGCATAACGCTTCTGCTGATACAAGATCCAGGCGTAGGTGTCGAGATAGGTTGCGTTGTCGGGTTCGGCCTTTACCGTGCGGTAGCTCATCTCCTCTGCCTTGGTGAGGTTGAGGTTCTTCTCGCTCAGATAGTAGGCATAGTTGTTGAGGCACGATATGTTGTCGCTCTTCCATTGCAGACAACTGTCGTAGGCGGCGAACGCCTCCTCCTCCTGACCCTTGGTGTAGAGGATGTCGCCCATGAGAGCGTAGAAGTCGGACACAAACTCGGGGTTGCTCTCCTGCGTTATCTCGCCGACACCACGGCGGAAGGCATCGAGGGCAGCGTCGCTCTCATCCTTCTGGTAGTGGGCCAGTCCGAGAAAATAGTAGAACGCCATCTCGTCGGGGATATACTGTATGGCCTGTGAGGAAGCCACGATGATGTCGTCCCAGCGCTCCATGGGCCATAGCTTCTGCAACAGTTGCAGACGTGCCGGGGCGTTGTCGGGCGAAATGTCGATGACCCTTTGCAGGGCGTGACACACCGTCGAGTCGGGCATCTTCTTCAGCTCCATATACACAGCACGGAGCATCGCCACGTTAGCGTCCTTGGGAGAGGCTTGCTCCATCCTGTTGAGGAGGGCGAGCACCTGTGTGCTGTCGCCGCCTTGAGCCTCGTTCTCATCGATGACCTGCTTGACCATCGATGTCTTGGTTTTTATATTGGTCTTTGCGCTGAGCAATATGCGGTCGCGCAGCTGTGTGGCGAGCGAGTCGCGGCCCGCCTGTCTGTAATAGTCGTAAAGCGACGTGAGGGCATACTCGCTCTCGGGGTCTGCCTCCACGGCAGCCGTGAACAGCTTGTAGGCATCGTTCTTACGGTCGTTCTGAAGGAGCCAGTTGCCGAGCATGACCTTATAGTTGGGCTCGTTGGGGTGGCTGTCGACGAGCGAGCGCAGCTGCTTGAGCGCCATCTTTCTGTCGCCCTTCAGCTCATAGACGTTCATCTTTGCCAGCGTCAGCTCCTCGCTGGAGCCGTCGACCTCCTCCATCAGCTCCAGGCAGCGCAGCATGTTGTCATAGTCTTTCTCGTGACGGTAGAGCTGTGTGAGCACGCTGAGTATGTCGCTACGGTCGCGGTGGTGCTTATATAGACGCTCGTAGGCCTCAATGGCCTTGGCGTAGCTGTTTGTTCCGATAAAATATTGCGCCACCTGCTCTTGGTATGTGTCGTTTGCCGGACTGAGCGTTGCTGCCTTCTGCAGATAGTTGAGCGCCATGGTGTCGTTGTTGAGCTCCGAATAATAGAGCGCTGCGAGATAATAGGCCTCCGCCGCCTTGGGGTTGATGCTTATGCAATGGTTCAGCAGGTCGAAGGCGGCATCAAGGTTGCCCGCGTTCTGCTGTCGCACGGCCTCAAGAAAGAAATAGTCGTAGCGTCGGCTGTCGTTGCGCGAGAGGCTATCGGCAAAGGCGCAGGTATTACCCTGCTCCTTTACCTCAAAAATGGTGGTCTTTTTGTCCTTGTGGTTGTCCTTCATGAAAGGCAGGTTGCCTGCCAGCGCAGGTCCGAAGACCAAGGCCATGATCAGGGCCACAAAGACGAGGGGTGTATGGTTGAAATGGATATGTCGCATTGTCGTTTGTGTTATGGGGTTCATTTTACTCCCGTGTGGCCGTAGCCTCCCTCGCCGCGCTCGGTGCTGTCGAGCTCTGTGACGGGGGCAAACTGCACCTGTGCATGGCGTGCCACCACCATCTGGGCAATGCGTTCGCCGTCGTTAACCACAAAATTGTCTGACGAGAGGTTCACCAGCAGCACCATCAGTTCGCCACGATAGTCGGCATCGATGGTGCCAGGCGAGTTGAGCACGGTGATGCCCTTCTTCAGAGCCAGTCCGCTACGGGGGCGCACCTGTGCCTCATAGCCTGGGGGCAGCGCTATAAAGAGGCCTGTGGGTATGAGGCAGCGCTCAAGCGGACGAAGGGTTATGGGCGCGTCGATGTTGGCACGCAGATCCATGCCGGCGCTTAGCGGCGTTGCATACTGTGGCAGGGGGTGATGGCTGCGGTTGATTACTTTCACTTCGGTAATATCTGTCATTGTCATTTTTTCTTGAGTATTTAAGATGCAAAAATACTGATTATTATCCACATTGCTTCATTTTTTGTGCTAAAAATGGTTGAAGGGGATGATGGAGAGGCAATTTGCGCAAGTTTAAAACGGATAATATGCGCTAACAGGCGTTTTTAGATGCGTTTGCGCAAGTTTAAAACGGATAATCTGCGCTAACGGGTGTTTTTAGATACGTTTGCGCAAGTTTTATAAAGAAACAACAAAAGAAGATAGGGAATAGAAACTGAAAGATTGAGAAGATGAGGAAAAAGGAAATAAAGAAGATGAAGGTTAAGGGCATGAAGATAAAGACGTGATTTTCAAGACATATAAAGAGATTGTTTTGTTACATTTTTGTTTTTTATGGGTCGTTTCTCATTTTTTTATTAACTTTGCCGCCATGAAATGGAACCAGCTCATATCTAACAAACGGTTTGGGCAGGAGGAACGTCACCGCCTGCGCCATGACGACCGCTCCGAGTTTAAGCGCGACTATGACCGCCTGATCTTCTCGGCGCCCTTCCGCCGCATGCAGAACAAGACGCAGGTGTTTCCGCTGCCGGGCAGCATCTTTGTGCATAACCGCCTCACCCACTCGCTGGAGGTGGCGAGCGTGGGCATGTCGTTAGGCAACGACACCGCCCGCGTGATCAAGCAGCGACGCCCCGAGTTGGCGGGAACGCTGTTTGAGGAGCTCGGCACCATTGTGAGCACGGCCTGTCTGGCACACGACATGGGCAACCCGCCGTTCGGACACAGTGGAGAGAAGGCCATACAGGCGTTCTTCCGCGAGGGTGCGGGCCAAAAGCTGCAGACGCATCTGTCGCCCGACTTCTGGAACGACCTCATACACTTTGAGGGCAACGCCAACGCTTTCCGTCTGCTCACACACCGTTTTCACGGGCGCCGCGAGGGCGGGTTCGTGATGACCTACGCCATGCTGGCAAGCATCGTGAAATATCCGTTCGAGAGCCACTGGGCAGGCACGCACGGCAAGTTTGGCTTCTTCTGCACGGAGCGCGAGAGCTTTGTGCGCATTGCCACAGAACTGGGCATACGCCGTCTCTCTGCCGAGGGTGAGCCGCTACGCTACGCCCGTCACCCGCTGGTCTATCTGGTGGAGGCTGCCGATGACATTTGCTATGAGATCATGGACATCGAGGACTCGCACAAGCTGAAGATTCTTAGCTATGAAGAGACCGCCGACCTGTTTCTGTCGTTCTTCGACGAGGAGACGCGCCGAAACATTCAGCAGCGTGCCAAGGATGAGGGCGTGAGCGATGAGAACGAGGAGATTGTGTATATGCGTGCATGCGTCATTGGCAAGCTTGAGAACGAGTGTGCCAAGGCGTTCTGCGACCACGAAGAGGAGATTCTGGACGGCACGTTCGAGGGCAGCCTCATCGACCACATAACGCCCGAGGTGCGCGATGCCTACCGACGCTGTCAGAAGCTGAGCGTGAGGAAGATATATAACAGCAAGCCGGTGCTCGACGTGGAGCTGAGCGGTTACAAGATCATGGAGACGCTCATGGAGACGCTCGTCGACGCCGCCTGCCGTCCAGACAACTACCACTCGAAACAGCTCATACGCCGCTTCAGCAGCCAGTATGACATCGAAAGCGAGGACCTTGAGACGCGCATCATGGCGGTCATCGACTTCATTAGTGGCATGACCGACATCTTCGCCCTCGACTTCTACCAAAAGATCAATGGCACCTCGCTGCCGATCGTTTAAAGGTAAAAAAGTAAAAAGGTAAAAAGGTAAAAAAGGGCTGACGCCGTTGGAAGGGAAGAGTGAAGAAACAACGTTCGGCGGCCGAAGGGAAAGCCAACGAAGAGTGAAGAATTCAATAGCCTCTTTTAAGTGAAGAACGAAGAGTGATGAGTGAAGAATTCGATAGCCTCTTTTAAGTGAAGAACGAAGAGTGATGAGTGAAGAATTCGATAGCCTTTAAAAAAGGAAAAATCAAAATTCGAAAATTCAACATCGGCTGAAAGCCGACAATTCAACATTCAACATTCAAAAATCAACATTCCTATAGCGGGGGAGGGGCTTTAAATTTTTATTTTTATGACAACACAACTTTTACAAACAATGTGCACCGACAGCATGGCGATAAACATCGTGCTGTTGGTGCTTGGAGTGATTATTGTATTGAAAGGAGCCGACTGGCTTACCGATGGCGCGGTGAACATCGCGACACGCTTCGGTGTCAGTCAGATGGTCATCGGACTGACAATCGTGGCCATGGGCACATCGATGCCTGAGTTTTGCGTGAGCATGGTGTCGGCGCTGAAAGGCACGCCCGACCTTGCCGTGGGTAACGTGGTGGGCTCAAACACCCTTAACACGCTGCTCATTGTGGGCTGCTCTGCCCTGGTGGCACCCATCATGGTGAAACGGTCGAGCGTGAAACGCGACATCCCGTTTGCTGTGGTGGCTTCTCTGCTTATGCTCCTCTTCTGTCTCGATGGAGCGATAGGAAGAGTTGATGCCGCCGTGCTCTTCGCCGGCTTCTGCCTCTTCATGTTTGTGACGCTGAAATATGCAAAGACAACAGAGGGACCCGTAGCAGCCGTGGCGACAAGTGGCGCAGCAATGGCAACAGCTATTTCTGAAGCATCTACGTCTCAGGCTTCATCGTCTGAAGCATCTTCATCTGAAACCTCAGCTTCGGAAGCATCACAAGCGTCAGGAACATCTATGCTTAAAGCGGTCGTAATGCTCGTTGTCGGTCTGTTGTGTCTCATCGCCGGCTCCAACATGTTTGTCGACAACGCCTCGTTCGTGGCCTCCAGTCTCGGTGTGTCGGATGCTGTGATTGGCTTGACCATCGTGGCAGGTGGCACCTCTATGCCAGAACTCGCCACCAGTATGGTGTCGGCAAAAAAGGGCAACAGCGACATAGCCATAGGCAACGTGATAGGCTCCAACGTGTTTAACATCCTCATGATCATCGGCATAACGGGCCTCGTCAAGCCCATGCACATAGCTGGCATAACCACACTCGACCTCATCATGATGCTCGCCAGCATGCTGCTCATGTGGTTCTTCTGCCGCACGACCTATAAGGTGAAGCGCTGGGAAGGTGCCGTGCTCACCATCATCTACCTTGCTTATCTGACATGGCTCATCATGAACGCTGTTTAAAGGTAAAAAGGTAAAAAGGTAAAAAGGTAAAAAGGTAAAAAAAGAGCTGACGCCGTTGGAAGGGAAAAGTGAAAAGCGAAAAGTGAAAAATCATATAGCCGTTTAAAGGTAAAAAAGGGCTGACGCCGTTGGAAGGGAAAAGTGAAAAGCGAAAAGTGAAAAATCATATAGCCGTTTAAAGGTAAAAAGGTAAAAAAAGGCTGACGTTTTTCTCTTCCAACGGCGCCAGCCCTTTTTTACCTTTTTACCTTTTTACTTTTTTACCTTTAAAAAGCTTTTTTACCTTTAAAAAGCTTTTTTACTTTTTATTCTCCTCAATGTTTGAAGGAATGAGTTCGAAAATCTCCTTTATGCGGTTTGTGTCGAACTTAGGAGTGCGGTCATAGTTATAGATGCCATTTTGCTCTTGCTCCACATCCGTAATCTGCGTGTAACAGAAACCTGTGATATGCTTTAATGCCTTGATCGACTCCACCTCACTGCGAAGTATGCGGTAGAACTCCTCGACATCCTTAATCATGCCGCCATATCCCCATGTGTCGTTGCCATGGCGTTTCTCAGGCACCACATAGCCCAGGCCACCCCACTCGTCGAGCATGTAAGGCTGGCCCTCATACTTAGCGAGCCACTGCCAATGGTCGCCACGCATGTTGCGATATGGCTCCTTACCAGGCTCAAGGGCAAAATCGCGTTTAAACTCCTCAGGCGTACGGCAATAGTTGTGCACGCTCCATATGTCGGTTTTTATATGCGAGTCGCCACTGGCATCGTTTACAGGGCGTGTGCCGTCAATGGCCTTTGTCATGTCATAAAGGTTCTGCACAAAACGCGTGTAGACGCCTGTGTTCTCAGCGTTCCAAGTTTCGTTGAGCGGTGTCCATGTAACAAGCGACGGGTGGTTGCGGTCACGCTCCACCAGCTCAGCCCATTCTGATATGAAGTTGCGGCAAGCTTCCTCGTTGTTGATGTTCAGTCCCCAACTGGCGCTCTCGCCCCATGTCAAGTATCCGAGCTTGTCGGCCCAATAATAGTAGCGCTCCTCAAAGCTCTTCTGGTGAAGGCGTGCCCCGTTAAAGCCAACCGCCTTTGCCATCTCTATGTCCTTCTTCAGAGCCTCGTCTGAGGGAGCTGTCCAGATGCCGTCGGGATAATAGCCTTGATCGAGCACAAGACGTTGATAGTAAGGTTTGTTGTTGAGATAGAAATAGCCGTCATGAAGATGCACCTTGCGCATGCCAGCATATGAGCTTACTTCGTCAACGACCTTGCCGTCTTTCACTACCTGATATTTGAGGCCATAAAGGAACGGACTCTCTGGGCTCCACAGCTTCATGCCCTTGACGGGCAGCACCACCACAGAGCCATCGCCACACGGCACACTCTTACGCGCCACCTCTTTCTTGCCGTCATACAACGTGACAACCAGTTTATTGGCAGCGTTCTGGCCATAGAACTGTGGGCGTATGACGAGCTGCTGTTGGTCAATATCTGGCGTGGCAAACACACTCTTTAGGCCCTCCTCATCAACGGCTTCCATCCACACCGTCTGCCAGATACCAGTGACGCGAGTATACATACATCCCTCTGAGTGGAGATTAAAACACTGCTTGCCGCCAGGCTGCATGCCGCTACGCAGGTTGTCATTCACCTGAACCACAAGGTTATGGGTGTGGCCAGGCTTTACATAGCGCGTGATGTCGCAACTAAAGGATGATCCTGTGCCTTTGTGCTGCATGGCGAGCTGTCCGTCCACATAGATGTGAGCCTCATAATCAACAGCCCCGAAGTTAAGCATTATTTTCTTTCCGCTCCAAACTGACGGGATATTAAGTTGACGCTGATACCAGATGCTGTTGATGAAGTCGGTGTGGTGTACACCCGAGAGCGAACTTTCTGGGCAGAAGGGCACTGTTATGTGGCCATCAAAGCCCTTTGAGTTTTTCCATCCCTTCTGTTCCCCTGTCTTACCGAAATCGAAAGAATAAGTCCATGTTCCGTTGAGGTTCATCCACTCTGAACGTTCAAACTGCGGGCGCGGATACTCTGGTCGCGGAGTTTGCCCATTGGCCTTGCCTGTTGATGCCAGCATCATGGCAGCGAGAGCTATGGCCGAAGCTAATCTTTTAAATGTCATAGAATTGTGTTTTTTAGGATTTATATTTCTGCTTTACAAATTACAAAGAGGCAAATTATTTTCTGCAAAGATAGCCTATAAAACAGATAGAGCCAAACATTTATGCCATAAACACAAAAATGGCCGCAACTTTGAACAGCTGCAGCCATTTCATGAACAGAAGGTTATATTTTCCGTTATGCCTTTTTACTCTTTTTCCTTGTAAATAACATTATTCGCCCCACTCGTAATTTTCAGAGCTTCAGGGTGTTCTTTAATGAACGAGTCGATATGTCGCACACGCTTCTCGTCGAGAATCTCGTCGACAGCGATGAGGATGCCCGTCTCCTCGACGTCACCAAACCCATAGTTGATGGCGGTGCCGAAGAGCTTCATGGTGGGTGAGAGCCCCATGTAGGCGTTCACCAACGGCGGGATGTTATAACCCAGCTTGCGCACCTCGCGGTTAAGGATGCGATAATCGTCCTTGAAGCTGTCCTCACAGAACAGTTCGCGCAGCTCCTCCTCAGGCGTCTCTATCTTAAGAGGCTTGAGAGGAATGACGAGGTTTTCCTTGTCATCAAAATGTTTCTTGAGGAAATAGAGAATCATGTCGCGACCACGACGAATGTATGAAGGATACATCGTCATCTTTCCGAAAAAATATTTTACGTTAGGCTTGATGACGGTGAGCGCTCCCAAGCCGTCCCACAGGTTGTCGAGGGCGAACAGGCTCTTGGCTCCCATGCGCGAGCTCTGATAGGGCAACGACACGAACGAACGTCCAAGCTCAATGGTGTAGGGCATGTAGTCGGTCAGAAACTTGTCAGAAAAATGGAACATGTGGCTTGTTGCCAGTTTGGGCTGACCGTTGGCATCCATCTCCCAATCGGTGCCTAAGAGGTAACGGTAGCCGCCGATAATCTCCTCTGCCTCAGGGTTCCACACGATGAGCTGCTTGTAGCAGTTGTCGCATGTGTCAAACTCGTCGATGTCCATCGACTTGCCTGTGCCGCCTCCCGCCTCGCGGAAAGCAATCTCGCGAAGACGTCCAATCTCGCGCATCACGTTGGGCGCGTTATGGGCGGTCACCACATAAATCTCGTTATGACTTTTGTTGGTCATTCGCAGTTGCCGTTCGGGCGTCAGTTCACTCTTAAGCAGCTCCTTACTCACTGGTTCGATTATTGGCTCTTCCATCTCTCTTTTTCTCTTATGGTTTTCAAAAAATCGAGTACTTTTTTTTCCGATTTTATGTCTATGCTGTCAAATTATTGTTTTTCAGACTTGCCGTTCTCTCTTGGCAAATCATACACACGGTCCTCCACCCACTGTGCCCACTGCTGCGCCGTGCGACTCTTGTCGAAGGTCTGCCATGGAATGGGCTTTCCGATGTGAATGGTGAAATGTTTTCCAACGTTACGGTACATCTCGTCAACAAGGAACATCATGGCGAGGTTGAACGGCAGGAAACGGTCGCTGAAAGCGGCTATGCGATAGAAGCGTTTCGAGTTGCTGCCACTGAAGTGGATAGGCACCACATCGCGCTGACACTCAACGCTTTTCGTCACAAACGTCTTCTTCCACGGAATGTCGTGTATGGACCCGTCTTTCTGCTTACGGCTGTTCAGGCCGGCGGGAAACATGAGCATGTGGCAGTCGCTCTTGAAACCTGCCTCAACCATGCGCGGGAAGTCGCGACTGTTGCGGCCTGTCTTGTTGATGCCGATACTCACGGGCTTGAGACCCGGCAGGTTGAGCAACAGGTCGTTGACGAGGTAGCGGAAACGACCGTCATAGTGGCGTCCGATGATGGAGCCGAGACACACGCCATCCTGTCCTCCCAACGGGTGGTTCGACACGAAGGTGTAAAGGCGGCCGTCGTTCTTGTCGGGCAAGTTCTCCTCACCCACAATCTCAACGTCCATCTTAAGATAGCGCACACACTCGCTGAGCCACTCTGTGCCCGACAAGTTGCGGCTCTCCCACAGGAAGCGGTTCACCTCATCTTGATGGATGATGTGCTTTAGCCATTTAACAAGAAAGCGCGGCACATACTTGACCTTTGCGCCCATCTTGCCAGCCAAAATTTTGTCTATATCTATGGTTTTCTCTATTGATTCACTCATGTTTGTGTAAATGTGATGCAAAAATAACATTTCTTTTTCTAATATTGTAGAAAATCAAGAAAAAATATGCTTTTTTATTGCCTTTGTAACGTTTTGAGGTACAATGTGAGCAAAGAGAAGCCAAAGGATTTTCTGACACACGAACAGAGAAAAATCATAAATTTGAAGCATAAAACAAAATTTGTGGTGAAAAGTGGCAGAAAGTGGAGGATTTTATGTAACTTTGGGCACTAATTGCTCTTATTAAGGTACGCATGAGATTTATAGGTACGATAGAAGCCAAAGTAGACACCAAAGGGCGCACAATAGTGCCCGCCATGTTCCGCAAAGTTCTGCAAGAACTGGGCGAGGAACGTGTGGTGCTGCGCAAGGACGATTTTCAGCCTTGTCTTGTGATCTACCCCGAGAGCACATGGTCATGCCTCGTCGACACCATGCGGTCACGCCTGAACCGCTGGGACCCGCAACAGCAGATGATGTTCCGACAGTTTGTGGCAGACGTGGAGGTGCAGCAGCCCGACTCGATGGGCCGCATCCTCATACCGCGCCGTTACCAACAGATGACGGGCATAGAGCGAAGCGTCAAGGTCATAGGCATGGACGACTGCATTGAGCTGTGGCCCTATGACGGCACAGACAAACCGTTCATGCAGCCCGACGAGTTTGCGAAGGCCATACAGGCAGTAATGAAAACCGACAACAACGAAAAAAAATGACAAACAAAGATACCGAAAAAATTGTTACAGCCGATGGCTACCATGTGCCAGTGCTCCTTAACGAAAGCATCGACGCTCTATGTCTGAAGCCCGGTGGCGTGTATGTGGACGTCACCTTTGGCGGCGGTGGCCACTCGCGCGAGATCCTGCGACGCTTAGACCCCACGGCACGCCTCTTCAGTTTTGACCAGGATGCCGATGCAGAGCGCAATGTGCCCGAGGGATGCGACGGCTTCACCTTCGTGCGCAGCAATTTCAGGTATCTGAAAAACTGGATGCGCTATTATGACATCGACCACATTGACGGGTTGCTCTCTGACCTCGGCGTGTCGTCACACCATTTTGACGATGCCGAGCGCGGATTTTCTTTCCGCTTCGACGCCCCCCTCGACATGCGCATGAACAAACGCGCCGGCAAGACAGCCGCCGACATCGTCAACACATACAGCGAGGAGCAGCTTGCCGACGTGTTCTATCTCTACGGCGAACTGAAAAACTCGCGACGCATAGCTGCCGCGCTCGCCAAGGCACGCACAGCAGAACCCATAGCCACCACGCAGCAGTTTATGAAAGCCGTGGAGCCGCTCTTCCGCCGCGAACGCGAGAAGAAGGAGATGGCAAAGCTCTTTCAGGCGTTGCGCATAGAAGTGAACCACGAGATGACGGCGCTGAAGCAGATGCTCGCTGCCGCCACCGAACTGTTGGCGCCTGGCGGCCGACTGAGCATCATAACATACCACTCGCTCGAAGACCGCATCGTGAAGAACGTCATGAAGACAGGCAACGCAGATGGCAAGACAGAACAAGACTTCTTCGGACGCACAAACTCGCCGTTCACCTTGGTCAACAACAAGGTTATCGTTCCTTCTGAGGAAGAACAACAAAGAAACCCGCGCAGCAGAAGCGCGAAACTTAGAATAGCAGAAAAAAAATGACACCACACAAAGACAACAAACAACACGACAAGCAGCTGGAGGCTCTGCTGAAAGCCGCCATGGCCGGATATGACGACCCCGCACCAGAAGAGGGACAGCAGAGCAAAACGGCAAACGGCAACGCTGGAACGAGCGGCGGCGCTGACGCTAAAGGCGATGCTGGAACAAGCAGCGGCGCAAGCTCTACAAGCAAAGACCGTGACAACAGCAAGGGCCATGACAGCAAGAGCCACGACTCTAACGCCCAAAAGCCAGCTGACTCAAAGAAAGAGAAGGACGGCAACAAACCACAAGACAGCGACAAGCCACAAGACGACGACAACGAGACCGGACCGCTGAAGTCGTTCGCCGAGATGGTGAAGGAGCGTGCCACCGAGGGCGACAGCAAGCCCAACGCGGCAACAAACCTGAGGAGCATCATCAACGGCGACATGCTCAACGCCAAGGTTGTGAGAAACCAGATTGGCGTGTTCTTCCTCATCACGTTCTTCGTCTTCATCTACATCTCCAACCGTTACGCCTGCCAACGCAATCTCGTGAAGATAAACAAGCTGACGAAGGAGCTGACAGACGCTAAGTTCAGAGCGCTTTCAAGCACCAGCGAGCTGACAGAGAAGAGCCGCGAGAGCCGTGTGCTCGACATGCTAAGGGCCTGTCAGGACAGCACGCTCCACATCGCCTCGCAACCGCCATACATCATAACGGTGCCGAAGGAGGAATAAAGACAACGCTGAGTTACCAATTAGGACAAAGAAAAGGAATCTTAAAGTTGAAAAAAAGTGAGTAGCAGTAAGTTTGATCATAAAAAAACCCCACAGCGTTTCAGCTGTTTGGCCATCGTCATAACGTTAGCCACATTGGTCATGCTCGGAAAGGCAACATACATGATGACCGCACAGCGCGACTACTGGATGGCGGTGGCCAAGCGCGTCAAGTTTGACAGTCTGCCCATTCAGCCCGCACGAGGCAACATCCTCAGTTGCGACGGACAACTCATGGTGTCGTCACTGCCAGAATATAAGCTGTTCATCGACTTCCAGGCCATGCACGACTCAAAGATGGACACGCTGTGGCCAAAGAAGGTCGACTCTATTGCCGCCGGCCTGAACGCCATCTTCCCGGAGATGCCCGCGGCGAAGTTTAAAGAGCATCTGGAGGAGGGACGCAAGAAGATGAGCCGCCACTGGCAGATCTGGCCGGCGCGTGTCAACTATAACACCTATGCCGACGTGCGCCTGCTGCCTATCTTCAACATAGGCAACAAATACAAGAGCGGATTCTACACCGAAGACAACAACGCGCGAAAGCATGCCTATGGCTCTCTCGCCGAGCGCACACTGGGCGACATGTACAAAGGCAAGGACACGGCACGTTGCGGTCTGGAGCAATATTACGACTCGGTGCTGCGCGGAAAGAAAGGCATAAAGCACCGCCGCAAGGTGCTGCGCTCGTTCCTCGACATCATTGACGAGCCGGCCGTCGACGGCGCCGACATCGTGACAACCATCGATGTTGGCATACAGGACCTCGCCGAGCGAGCACTGCTGCAGGAGCTACGCGAGCCCGACGTCAACGGCAACTGGGGCGTGGCCATCGTCATGGAGGTGAAGACAGGCGATGTGAAAGCCATCGTGAACATGGAAAAATGTGGCGACGGACAGTATCGCGAGCGACAGAACCGCGCCGTGAGCAACCTCATGGAGCCGGGCTCGGTGTTCAAGACAGCAAGTATAATGGTTGCGCTCGACGACGGCGTGGTCGACACCACATACCGCGTAAACACAGCAGGTGGCGTGTGGCCCATGTATGGCCGTGAGATGCGTGACCACAACTGGCGACGCGGCGGCTACGGCATGCTCACCTTGCCACAGACACTCATGGTGAGCTCTAACATCGGCGTCAGCAGAATTATCGACGACCACTACCGCAACAACCCCACCAAGTTTGTGGAGGGCATACACCGTCTGGGCCTCACCGACAACCTGCACCTGCCCTTCTACGGTTCGTCACCGGCAAAGGTGCGCTTCCCGCAGCTCGACAAGCGCGGAAAGCAGTACGTCAACTGGAGCAAGACCACGCTGCCCTGGATGAGCATCGGCTATGAGACCCAGGTGCCGCCCATCAGCACCCTTACCTTCTACAACGCCATCGCCAACAACGGCAAGATGGTGCAGCCACGCTTTGTGAAGGCAGCAATGAAAGACGGCAAGGTGGTGAAAGAATATCCCACCGTGGTTCTGCGCCAGAGCATCTGCAAGAAGAAGACGCTTGGTGAGATACAGACCATCCTTGAGCACGTCGTGAGCCGAGGTCTTGGCAAGAAGGCTGGCTCGCCATCGTTTAAGGTGGCAGGAAAGACCGGCACGGCACAGGTGTCGCAAGGCAAGGGCGGATACAAGTCGGGCGGCGTGAGCTACCTGCTCAGTTTCGCTGGTTTCTTCCCCGCCGACAACCCACGCTACAGTTGCATCGTCTGCATACAGAAGCACGGTCTGCCTGCCTCGGGAGGCGGCATGAGCGGCAAGGTGTTCCACGACATTGCCGAGGGCGTGATGGCACAGAGCCTGAAGCTCGACATCAAGGACGCTCACGACGAGACATCTGTCGTTCAGCCCGAGGTGAAGAGCGGCAACATCCTGGCTGCCGACTATGTGCTCAGCCAGCTTGGATACAACCCGCGCCCCGACTGGAACGGCTCTTACGCCAACGGCAACCCTATATGGGGCAAGGCGGTGAACGGCAACGGACACATTGCCTTGAAGCGTGAAAAAATAGCAGTACGCGGACAGATGCCCGATGTCACGGGCATGGGAGCACGCGATGCCGTGTTCCTCATTGAGAGCAGGGGCGTGCGCACCAAACTCTACGGACGAGGAAAAGTGGAGAAGCAGAGCATAGCACCGGGAACGCACATACGAAAGGGCCAATGGTGTACGCTCAACCTTCGATAAAGAAGGCTCCTTTGAAGAAGACACCTTTGAAAAAGACACCTTTGGCAACAAAGCGCAAGCTTATATAAAAAAGGTGCAAGCCAAAGCTTATATATAAAAAAAGCTTATATATAAAAAAGGTGTAGACACTGTCCTCATAAGAAAAAAGAAAAAAGAAAGGTAAAAGAAATAAACAGTTTCGCCGAACCATCTTCCTTGGAAAGAAGCATCTTCCTTAAAAAGGATCATCTTTCTTAGAAAGAAGCATCATCCTTGGAAAGAAGCATCTTTCTTGGAAAGAAGCATCTTCTTTAAAAAGGATCATCTTTCTTTCATAAAGGAAATGATTATAAAGGAAGCGATGGGGAGGAGCTAAAAAAAATATACGAATATGGTATTATCACAATTGCTCAAAAACATCAAACCGACACAAGTGGTCGGTTCCACTGACGTTGACATTACGGGAGTGAACATCGACTCACGCCGCATAAAGCCCGGCCACCTGTTCGTTGCCATGAAAGGCACACAGGTCGACGGACACAAGTTTATTGACAAAGCGATAGAGCTTGGCGCAAAGGCCGTGCTCTGTGAAGACATGCCCGCAACCCTTGCTGACGGTGTGACCTATGTGCAGGTGACATCGTCAGAAGATGCCGTGGGAAAGGTCGCCACCATGTTCTACGGTGACCCGTCAACAAAACTGAAGCTGGTGGGCGTGACAGGCACGAACGGCAAAACGACCATCGCCACCTTATTATATAACATGTTCTCGCGCATGGGCCACAAGTGTGGTCTGCTCTCTACCGTGTGCAACTATGTGGTGGACGAGGCCATACCCGCTGACCACACCACACCCGACCCGATAGAGCTGAACGCGCTGTTGGCAAAGATGGTCGAGGCGAAGTGTGAGTATGCTTTCATGGAGTGCTCGTCACACGCCATAGCACAGAAGCGCATCGGCGGACTGACCTTCACGGGCGGCATCTTCACCAACCTCACACGCGACCATCTCGACTACCACAAGACGTTCGAGAACTACCGCAACGCCAAGAAGGCGTTCTTCGACGGTCTGCCCAAGACAGCGTTCGCCATAACCAACGCCGACGACAAGAACGGCATGGTAATGGTGCAGAACACCAAAGCCACGGTGAAGACCTACTCTACCCGCTCTATGGCCGACTTCAAGGGCAAGATCATTGAGTGTCATTTCGAAGGAATGTATCTCGACATCGACGGACATGAAGTGGGTGTCAACTTCATCGGCAAGTTTAACGTCAGCAACCTGTTGGCTGTCTACGGTGCTGCCGTGATGCTGGGCAAGAAGCCAGAGGATGTGCTCGTGGTCATGAGCACGCTGCACAGCGTGAACGGCCGACTGGACCCCATACAGACCCCCGGGGGATTCACCGCCGTCATCGACTACGCCCACACGCCCGACGCTCTGGAGAACGTGCTCAACGCCATCCATGAGGTGCTCAACGGCAAGGGACAGGTCATCACCGTTTGTGGAGCAGGCGGCAACCGCGACAAGGGCAAGCGTCCGCTCATGGCACAGGAGGCTGTGAAGCAGAGCGACAAGGTGATCATAACATCCGACAACCCACGCTTCGAGGAGCCCCAAGACATCATCAACGACATGCTCGCCGGTCTTAACGCTCAGCAGATGAAGAAGGTCATCTCTATCGTTGACCGCCGCGAGGCCATCCGCACAGCCTGCATGATGGCACAGAAGGGCGACGTGGTGCTCATAGCTGGCAAGGGTCATGAGAACTACCAAGACGTGAAAGGCGTGAAACACCACTTCGACGACCACGAGGTTGTGAGAGAGGTATGTTCTTAATTCAAAAATCAAAAATCAAAAATCAAAAAATGCTATACTATCTCTTCCGGTTCTTAGAGCAATACGGCATCAGCGGTTCCCACATGTGGGGATACATCTCGTTCCGATCGCTGCTGGCCCTCATCTTCTCCCTCGTCATCTCAGCATGGTTGGGCGAAAGGTTCATCAAGTTTCTTAAAAAGAAGCAGATCACCGAGACACAGCGCGACGCGAGCATAGACCCGTTCGGCGTGCAGAAGATTGGTGTGCCCTCGATGGGTGGTGTCATCATCATCGTCGCCATCCTGTTGCCCGTCATCCTGCTTGGCCGTCTGCGCAACATCTACCTGTTGCTCATGATTGTGACCACCGTGTGGCTCGGCTTTCTCGGCGGTATGGACGACTACATCAAGATTTTCCGTCGCGACAAAGAAGGTCTGAAAGGCCGTTACAAGATTGTCGGTCAGGTGGGCATTGGTCTCATCGTGGGTCTCACGCTGTGGATGTCGCCCGATGTGAAGATGAACGAGAACCTCGCCATCGAGCGCCAAGGGCAAGAGATGGTCATCAAGCACAGGGCGCAAGCCACCAAGTCGCTGAAGACCACCATACCGTTCGTCAAAGGGCATAACCTCGACTATTCGAGCATCATGTCGTTCTGCGGCAAGTATAAGACGGCGGCAGGCTGGATCCTGTTCGTCATCATGACCATCTTTGTCGTCACGGCGGTGTCGAACGGCGCTAACCTCAACGACGGCATGGACGGCATGTGTGCCGGCAACTCGGCGATAATAGGCGTGGCGATAGGCATCCTGGCTTATGTGAGCAGCCACATCGAATATGCCAACTACCTGAACATCATGTACATCCCGCAATCGGAGGAGCTTGTGGTGTTCATGTGTGCCTTCATCGGCTCGCTCATAGGCTTCCTGTGGTACAACGCCTATCCTGCCCAGGTGTTCATGGGCGACACAGGCTCGCTGACCATCGGCGGCATCATCGCCGTGTCGGCAATAATAATCCACAAAGAGCTGATGCTCCCCATCCTCTGCGGCATCTTCTTCGTCGAGAGCCTCAGCGTCATTCTGCAAGTCTACTACTTTAAGCTCGGCAAGCGCCGTGGCGTGAAGCAGCGCATCTTCAAGCGCACACCTATCCATGACAACTTCCGCACACAGCAGTGTCAGCTCGACCCAGAGTGTAAATATCTCATCCGCAAGCCCGAGGGAGCCATCCACGAGTCGAAGATCACCATACGCTTCTGGATCATCACCATCATTCTGGCTGCCATGACTATCATCACGCTGAAGATAAGATAAAAAGCTGACGGCGAGGCGAAAAGCGAAAGACGAAGCTAAGACCAAGGCTAAGATAAGGTAGAGGCAAAGCTAAAGATAAGGTTAGAGGCCAAAGCTAAGGTCAAGGCCTAAGCTAAGGTTAAAACCAAAGCTAAGGTCAAGGCCAAAGTTAAGATCAAGACCTAAGCTAAGGTTAAAGCTACGGTTAAGGCCAAGCCAAAGAAAAGGCTAAAAGCTGAAGCCAAAGAAAAGCCGAAGCCAAGAAACAAAAGCAATTGTAAAACAACAAAACATAAATCCCGAACACCTCCCCCACGGGAGAGGCCACGAGGGGCTTTCCATTATGAAAAAGATTGTAATATTGGGTGCTGGCGAGAGCGGTGCAGGTGCCGCCGTGCTGGCCAAGAAAGAAGGATTCGACGTGTTCGTGAGCGACATGTCAGCAATAAAGGACAAATATAAGAAGATGCTCGACGACCACAACATAGAGTGGGAGGAGAAGCACCACAGCGAGGAGCGCATCCTCGCTGCCGACGAGATCATAAAGAGTCCGGGCATACCCAAGGGGGCACCTATGATCCAGAAAGCCATGGCCAAGGGCATCAACATCATCAGCGAGATCGAGTTTGCAGGCCGTTACACCGATGCCAAGATGGTGTGCATAACGGGCAGCAACGGAAAGACCACTACCACCTCGCTCATCTACCACATCTTCAAGAAGGCGGGCATAGACGCCGGTCTGGCTGGCAACATCGGCAACTCGCTCGCCCTCCAGGTGGCAGAGCAGCCCCACAAGGTCTACATCATCGAGCTCAGCTCGTTCCAGCTCGACAACATGTACAGTTTCAAGGCCGACATCGCCATCTTGCTCAACATCACCCCCGACCACCTCGACCGTTACGACTTCTGCATGCAACACTACGTCGACGCCAAGTTCCGCATCATTCAGAACATGACGGCAGACGATGCGTTCATCTATTGGAACGACGACCCCATCATTCGTCGCGAACTGCCAAAATACGACATCAAGGCCCGTCAGCTGCCGTTTGCCGAGAACATGGAAGAGGGCTGCGAGGGTGCCATCGTCGACGGCATGTACAAGTTGCTCGCCCCCACCCTCTTCGAGCTGAAGCGTGAGGAGCTGTCGCTCGCAGGAAAGCACAACATCTACAACCAGTTGGCTGCCGGCTTGGCTGCCAACGTCTACGGCATCAGCCACGACGCCATAGCAGCCGGACTGGAAGATTTCCCCGGTGTGGAGCACCGTCTAGAGAAGGTGGCAACAGTAGACGGCGTGCGTTACATCAACGACTCGAAAGCCACCAACGTCGACGCTTGCTGGTATGCCCTGGAGAGCATGACAACCCCCACGGTCCTCATCATCGGAGGCAAGGACAAGGGCAACGACTATAACGAGATTAAGGAGATGGTGCAGAAGAAATGCTCAGCCCTCGTTTATCTCGGTGCCGACAACACCAAGCTCCACAACTTCTTCGACCAGCTCGGCCTGCCCGTGCGCGACACCCACTCGATGAACGACTGTGTGGCTGCCTGCCGCGAGCTGGCAAAGTCCGGCGACACCGTTCTGCTCAGTCCCTGTTGCGCCAGCTTCGACCTGTTCAAGAACATGGAAGACCGTGGAGAACAGTTTAAGCAGCTCGTAAGAGACATGAAAAAATAGACACATGAACAAAACTTTAAACAACATTTTCAAAGGCGACAAGGTCATCTGGATGGTGTTCCTGTTCCTCTGCATCATCAGCGTCATCGAGGTCTACTCGGCCTCGTCGCAGCTGACCTATAACAGCAACTACATGGCGCCGGTGCTCAAACATGTGGGGTTGCTGATCTTGGGGCTGTTCTGCATGATCGTGACGATGAACATACCGTGCCGCTATTTCAAAGTGGCCCTACCCTTCCTCCTGGCCTTCTCCATAGCCACCCTGGTGGGCGTGTTCTTCATGGGAGCTGTCAACGACGGCCACCGATGGTTCAAGATCATGGGCATACAGTTTCAGCCGTCAGAGATAGCCAAAGGCACCTATGTGCTCGCCACAGCACAGATCCTCAGTGCCATGCAGACCGGACGGGGAGCCGACAAGAACGCGTTCAGGTATATCTTGTTCATCGGCATGCTCATCGTGCCCCTGATCTTCTTCGAGAACCTGTCTACGGCAGCGCTCCTCTGCCTCGTCATCTGCATGATGATGATCATCGGTCGCGTGCCTTTCTCACAGATAGGCAAGCTGCTCGGCGTCGTGGCGCTCGTCGTGGGTCTCGCCTTCATGTCGATCATGTGCTTCGGCAAGGACGAGAAGAAGCTGCCTGAAGGCAAGCAGAAAGTGGAGACCGTGCAGGCCGACAAAGGGAAAGAGGGCGAGTCGAAAGGCAGGAACAGCGGTGTGCTGCACCGTCTGGACACATGGAAGTCGCGCATCGACAAATTCATCGACAACAAGGAGGTGAAACCAGAAGATGTTGACATCATCAACGACGACGCGCAGCGCTCACATGCCAACATCGCCATCGTGTCGTCAGGAATAACAGGTAAGGGACCGGGCAACTCGGAGGAGCGCGACTTCCTCTCGCAGGCGTTCTCCGACTTTATCTATGCCATCATCATTGAGGAGATGGGACTGCCAGGCGCCATCTTCGTGTCGCTGCTTTACATCATACTGCTCTTCAGGGCGGGCATCATAGCCAACAGGTGCGAGAACAATTTCCCCGCCTATCTTGCCATGGGCCTGGCACTCATGCTCGTGTCACAGGCTCTCTTCAACATGTGCGTGGCTGTGGGTCTGGCACCCATCACGGGCCAGCCGCTGCCACTCATCAGTAAGGGCGGAACGTCAACCATCATCAACTGCATGTATCTCGGAGCCATCCTGAGCATCAGCCGAACGGCACAGAAACGCTCCGACCTCATGACAAACAACACTCCGACAACGACAGCAGCCGTGCAGCCAGCGTGACGACAAAGAAACAAAAACGAGGCGTTGGCAGGTAGGCAAATGGCTTTAGCTACACCTTATATATAATAAGAAGAGACAAAAAGGAAAAAATTATTTTGTCTTTCACGTTATTTGCACTAACTTTGCATAAGTTAGGCGGCACTCGGCAATTTGAAAACAAGTTTTCATTGCGCTCGTTGGCACTAACTTTGCATAAGTTAGGCGGCACATACCTTTATGAGTTGCCGTTACACGATAAAAGAACAATAAAGAAAAGATGGACAAGGAACTTAGAATTATTGTCAGCGGTGGCGGCACGGGAGGTCACATTTTTCCTGCCGTGTCAATAGCTAACGCCATCAAGGCAAAACGCCCCGACGCACAGATACTGTTCGTAGGAGCCCAGGGACGTATGGAGATGCAACGTGTGCCTGCTGCAGGCTACGAGATTATCGGTCTGCCCGTAAGGGGATTTATACGTCCCTTGTGGTCGCCTCGCAACATCGGCGTGGCTCTCGACTTTCTGAAGAGCAAACGCATGGTGCGCAAGACCATAAAAGAGTTTAAGCCCGATGTGGCTGTGGGCGTAGGCGGCTATGCCAGCGGCGCCACCCTCGACGCGGCAAGCGCCATGGGCATTCCTTGTCTCATACAAGAACAAAACTCTTATGCCGGTGTCACCAACAAGATGCTGGCAAAGAAGGCATCAAAGATATGCGTGGCATACGACGGCATGGAACGCTTCTTCCCCGCCGACAAGATCATAATGACCGGCAACCCCGTGCGTCAGGCTCTCCTTGAGACCACAGTCTCACGCGAGGAAGCCATCAAGAGCTTCGGCCTCGACCCCTCGAAGAAGACCATCTTGCTTGTGGGAGGCAGTCTGGGCGCACGAACCGTCAACGAGAGTGTGCTCCAACACCTCGACATCGTCGAGAACAGCGGTGTGCAGTTTATCTGGCAGACAGGCAAATATTACAGCGCCGCCATTGCCGAGAAGATGAAAGACCACAAGGCGCTGCCCATGCTTAAGGTCATGGACTTCATCTCCGACATGGGTGCCGCCTACAAGGCTGCCGACCTCGTGATCAGCCGCGCCGGCGCCAGCTCCATCAGCGAGTTCTGCCTCATAGGCAAACCCGTCATCCTCGTGCCGTCGCCCAACGTGGCTGAGGACCACCAGACAAAGAACGCCATGGCGCTCGTCAACAAAGACGCTGCCCTCTACATCAAAGATGCCGACGCAACCGACACGCTGCTCGAGACAGCCGTGAAGACGGTGAAAGACAGCGAACTGCTCTCACAGCTCGCCACCAACATCAAGGAGCTTGGCAAGCCCGCCTCTGCCGACATCATTGCCGATGAGGTGTTGAAGCTGGCTGGAAAATAAAACGGAAAGCCAAAAGCGCTTCACAGCCCGCACAGCTCTGAGAAGGAGAGAACGGTGAACAGAAGGAAATTAATGAACAGGAGAACCAAAGAAAAAGAGTAAAGAGAAACAACAATGGAACTCAAAGACATCAAGTCAGTATATTTTGTCGGTGCCGGCGGCATCGGTATGAGCGCTATAGCTCGCTATTTTATAAGAAAAGGTCTCGTGGTGGCAGGTTACGACAAGACACCGTCAGACCTCACTCACCAGCTGGAGAAAGAGGGCATGCTCATCCACTATGAAGAGAACGTGGACGAGATACCCCACGCATGCCGCGACCCCAAGTCGTGCCTCGTTATCTACACACCTGCCATTCCCAAAGAGCACAAGGAGCTTGTGTCTTTCAACGAAGGCGGGTTCACCGTAGAGAAGCGTGCACAGGTGCTCGGCACGCTCACACGCACACACAAAGGTCTGTGCGTGGCTGGCACACACGGCAAGACCTCTACATCGACCATGTGCGCACACATCATGCACCAAAGCCATATCGACTGCAACGCCTTCCTCGGCGGCATATCAAAAAATTATGGCACCAACTACATTCTCTCTGACCATAGCGACTATGTGGTGATAGAAGCCGACGAGTTTGACCGCTCTTTCCATTGGCTGCGCCCCTGGATGACCGTCATCACCGCTACCGACCCCGACCACCTCGACATCTATGGCACCAAGGAGGCTTATCTTGAGAGCTTCCGCCATTACACCACGCTCATTCAGCCAGGCGGAGCACTCATCATCCACAAGAACCTGGAGATGAAAGCCGACGTGCAGCCGGGAGTGAAGGTCTACGAGTATAGCCGCGACGAGGGCGACTTCCACGCCGAGAACATCGTCATCGACAACGGCGAGATAACCTTCGATTTCGTCTCACCCATAGAGACGGTCAAAGGCATTGAGCTTGGACAGCCCGTGCCCATCAACATCGACAACAGCATTGCAGCCATGGCCATGGCACAGCTCAACGGATGCACAGCCGAGGAGCTTCGCTACGGCATGAAGACATATCACGGCGTGGTGCGCCGCTTCGACTTCAAGATCAAGAACAAGAAGCATGTGTTCCTGTCCGACTATGCCCACCACCCCAAGGAGATCTACCAGAGCGCAAAGAGCCTGCGCGAACTGTATAAGGACCGCAAGATCACAGCCATCTTCCAGCCACACCTCTACACCCGCACACGCGACTTCTACAACGATTTCGCCGACGCGCTCAGTCAGCTCGACGAGGTCATTCTCTGCGACATCTACCCCGCACGCGAGAAACCCATACCCGGCGTCACCAGCAAGCTCATCTACGACAACCTCAAGCCAGGCGTAGAGAAGAGCCTCATCAGCAAGGACGACGTGCTCGACCTCGTGAAGAAGCGCAACTTTGACGTGCTCGTGGTGCTCGGTGCCGGTGACCTCGACAACCTCTGCCCGCAGATAACAAAGATCATCGAAAGCAAGGAGCAGAGCGAGGCGTAACATGCTGAAGACGACACAAGGCTAAAAACAAGACAAAAAACCACAAAGGTTTTATAACAACAAAGCATCAAGAAAGAAACGTGAGAATCAACTGGAAGAAATCGCTGCTCGTCACCGTAGACATCGTGCTCGCTGTCTACCTGTTATGTGCGTTCACCGTGTTCAACAAACCCGATGAAACGGCACGGGTATGCACCAAAGCCAAGATCGTGGTGGCAGACGAGAGCTCCAACGGATTCATCAACGCCAACGAGATAACGAAACGTCTGAAGAGCGCCGGCCTCTACCCTCTCGGCAAACTGATGCGCGACATCAACGCGCGAGAGATCGAGGAGAAGCTGAAGAAGAGTCCGTTTGTCAAGACAGCCCAATGCTACAAGACCGAAGACGGCGAGGTGAACGTGAGCATAACGCAGCTGCTGCCTGTGATAAGAGTGAAGGCCGAGAACGGCGACGACTATTATCTTGACGACAAAGACTGCATCATGCCCAACTCGCTCTACACCAGCGACCTCATCATCGCCACGGGCAACATACCGCGTTGGTTCGCACGCCGTTACATCTCGCCCTTGGGCAAGGCCATCATGGGCAACGACATGTGGAAGAACCTCGTGGTGCAGGTCAACGTTCTGCCCGACCGCAGCATAGAGATCGTGCCACGCGTCGGCGACCACATCGTTCACCTCGGCACACTGCCCGAAGCCAACAGCAAGGAGAAGCGTCAGGAGCTCATAAACCAGTTTGTCGACCGCAAGCTCACACGCTTGGAGAAGTTCTACAAATATGGCCTCGCTCAGGCAGGCTGGAACAAATATTCTTACATCGACATCGAGTTTGACAACCAGATCATCTGCCGCAAGACGAAAGAGACAGCCCTTGCCGACAAGGCCGCTCTCATGGCCATTGACCGCGCACCCTCGTCTGTGCAAAAGCAGATCGAGGAGCAGCAGGCCACCATGCTCACCGAGAGCAAGCCGCGCAACGTCATTCCTGCACCTGCCAACGGCCAGCAGCCCGCAGAGGCCAAGAGAACAGATGCAAAGAAGGCTAACGTGAAGAAGGCTGACAGCAAGAAGACGGAAGCCAAAACCGAGGAAGAGAAAAAGACCGAGGAGAAAAGGGCTAAGGCTGAAACAAAGAAAGCCAAAGCCGATGCCAAGAAAGCCAAAGCTGAAGCCAAACGATTAAAGAAACAAAAAGAGGAACAGGAGAAAAAAGCTGAAAAGAAAAAGGCTGACAAAGCCAAGGTTGCCAAAGCCGACAAAGCAAAAGCAAAGAAAGCCAAAGCATAAAAAGGAGAGCCAAAGCACGGCAAAAGAAGCCAAAACCATAAAGAGCTGAAGCACGAAGGCGTTTCTCTAAACAGAAGCCAACGCCCTACCTCTAAAAAGACAAGAACAATAGAAACAAGAACAAGATACACATAAGATAGACAACCGTATGACTAAGGAATTCATTATAGCAATAGAACTGGGGTCATCAAAAATGACCGGTATAGCAGGACAGAAAAATCTTGACGGCAGCATAACCATCCTTGCTGTTGCCAAGGAAGATTCCACCTCATGCATACGCAAAGGCGTGGTCTACAACCTTGAGAAGACCACAATAGCACTTACCAACCTGGTGAAGAAGCTCAAGAACATGCTCAAGACAGAGATCGCGAAGGTGTATGTGGGCGTAGGCGGCCAGAGCCTGCGCGGCATCAAGAACACCATCGTCAGGGAGATGCCTCAGAGCGCGGTCATAACCCAAGATGTGGTAGACAGCATTCTCGACTCTAACCGCGCCATGACCTACCCCGAGCAGGAGATCCTGGATGCGGCGATACAAGAATATAAGGTAGATGCGCAATATCAGATAGACCCTGTGGGCATACAGTGTCACCGTCTGGAGGGCAACTTCCTCAACATCCTGTGGCGCGCACAGTTTTACCGCAACCTCAAGAAATGTCTTGAGAACGCCAACATTCATGTGGCAGAGATGTACCTCTCGCCCATGGTGCTTGCCGACAACGTGCTCACCGACGCTGAGCGCCGTGCCGGCTGTGTGCTCGTAGACCTCGGTGCCGAGACAACCACCGTGGCTGTCTACTGCCGCAACATCCTGCGTCATCTCGCCGTCATACCTCTCGGCTCCGACAACATAACAAAGGACATCGAGACCTTGCAGGTGGAGGAGAAGGTGGCAGAGCAGCTCAAGCTCAAGTATGGCACAGCCTATACCGAGAACTCCGAGGAGGAGAGCCTCAAGATACGCATCGACGCCGACCGCACCATCGACAGTAACAAGCTGGCCGAGATTGTCGAGGCACGCACCGAAGAGATTATCGAGAACGTGTGGTACCAAGTGCCCCCCGAGTATAACGACAAGCTGCTGGGCGGCATCATCCTGACAGGTGGCGGCTCAAATCTCAAGAACATAGAGCAGGCGTTCCGTCGCTTCACACACATCGACAAGATACACACCGCCAAGTTTGTGAACCTCAGCATCAACACCAACATCCCCGACCTCATACCTCACGACGGCACAATGAACACCATCCTCAGCATCCTCGCCAAGGGCGATGAAAACTGTGCCGGCAGCGACATCAACAGCGACCTCTTCGGCAACATAGACAACGCTGCAGCAACAGGACGCACAGCTCCAGGCATCGTGAGCAACGAGGAGCAGAAGCGCAAGGCCGAAGAAGAGGCACGCATAAAGAAAGAGGAGGAAGAACGCCTCGAACGCGAGAAGAAGGAAGAAGAGGAGCGTCTGGCCAAAGAGAAAGAGGAGGAAGAGCGCCGCAAGAAATCGCCTGCCAACAAGCTGTGGGGCTGGATGAAGAAGTTTGGACAGACCATCGTTCAGGCTGACAACGAAAACATGTAATGAGCATGGCGAAGCTTGCTGATGAGCATGGCGAAGCGTGCAGATGAGCATGGCGAAGCATGCAGACGAGCATGGCGAAGCATGCTGACGAGCATGTCGAAGCTTGCCTGAAGCATGCTGAAAAGAAGTGAAAACAGAGAAAAAACAACCTGCATATATTTCTATGGAAGAGCAAAATAAGTGCAACACACCAAACATCCTCGATTTTGGTGAGCCACACAAGGAAAACTGTATAATTAAGGTAATAGGTGTTGGTGGCGGCGGAGGCAACGCCGTCAACCACATGTATAAGGAAGGCATCCACGACGTGTCGTTCGTGCTCTGCAACACCGATGCACAAGCCCTCAACGACTCGCCCGTGCCCGTACACTTGCAGCTCGGCAAGGAAGGTCTGGGAGCAGGCAACAAGCCGGCGAAAGCCCGCGAGGCAGCCGAAGAGAGCCTTGAGTCGGTGCGCAAGATGCTGAACGACGGCACCAAGATGGCGTTCATCACAGCCGGCATGGGAGGCGGCACAGGCACAGGTGCAGCGCCCGTCATAGCACGCATCTCCAAGGAGCTTGGCATCCTCACCGTGGGCATCGTGACCATACCGTTCCGCTTCGAGGGCGACCGCAAGATCGACCAGGCGCTCGACGGCGTGGAGGAGATGTCGAAGCATGTCGACGCCCTGCTCGTCATCAACAACGAGCGTCTGCGTGCCATCTACCCCGAGCTCACCGTGCTCGATGCCTTCGGCAAGGCCGACGACACCCTGAGCGTGGCAGCAAAGAGCATTGCTGAGATCATCACCAACCACGGACTCATAAACCTCGACTTCAACGACGTGAAGACCGTGCTCAAAGACGGTGGCGTGGCCATCATGAGCACAGGCTACGGCGAGGGAGAGGGACGTGTGAAGAGGGCCATCGAAGATGCGCTCAACTCGCCCTTGCTCAACGACCGCGACATCTTCAACGCGAAGAAAATTCTGCTTAGCATCAACTTCTCCAACAGCGAGAACGGCAACAACGGCCTCATGATGGAGGAGATGAACGACGTGAACGACTTCATGGCCAAGTTTGACAACGGCTTCGAGATCAAGTGGGGTATCGCCATCGATCCCGAGCTGGGCAAGAAGGTCAAGGTCACCATCCTCGCCACGGGCTTCGGCATCAGCGACGTAGACGGCATGAACAGCCACATCGACAAGAAGCATGTCATCGAAGATGCTGAGCAGCAGGAGAAAGAGGCGCTTCGCAACGAGCGCCGCGACCACTACTACACACCCGACGGCAAGACCCAGACCAAGCGTCGCCCGAACATCTTCATCTTCAACGGCGACAGCCTCGACAACGACGAGGTGATTCTTGCCGTTGAGAACACGCCCACCTACAAGCGTTCTAAGCAGAAGCTCAACGAGATACGGTCACAGGCCGTCGGCAACGAGCCGCAGAACGTGCAGGAGAAGAGCGAGGCCGACACCTCACACGGCATCATCAGCTTCGTGTAAGGGTTGAGAAACAAGACCATTGAGAAGGCGGGGCATAACATCAGTCCCGCCACAACTAATAAAACACAACATTATGACACTTTTCGACCAGATCAGTGAAGACATCAAAGCGGCAATGAAAGCCCGCGACAAAGTGCGCTTGGAGACATTGCGCAACATCAAGAAAGTTTTTCTCGAAGCAAAGACCGCTCCGGGAGCCAACGACACCCTTGAAGATGCCGATGCTCTGAAAATATTGCAGAAGCTGGCAAAGCAAGGACGCGAGACGGCACAGACCTACATCGACAACAACCGCCAGGACCTCGCCGACGAAGAGCTGGCACAGGCCAAGGTTATCGAGGAATATCTGCCCAAGCCCTTGACCGAGGAGGAGATAGAGAAAGAGGTTAAGGACATCATTGCCCAGACAGGTGCGCAAGGCATGAAAGACATGGGCAAGGTCATGGGCATGGCAAGCAAGAAGATGGCAGGACGTGCCGACGGACGCGCCATCTCTACCATCGTGAAGAAGCTCCTGGCATAGACGGAACCGCCGTCAGGCAAAGAGCGATTTCATGACATCGAGCGATTTCATCTCGGGAAAGTCGGGGAAGTGTAACCTATAATACTTTAAAATAAAGTCGACACACAGGTTACGCTCCACCCTCGACATAGCGAACAGGTGCATGTTGTCGAAGGTCATGCGCATGAGCACTCTCAGACGCGCAGCATCGGCAGGCCGAAGGAAGTCGGGGTGCAGAGGTTGCTGCCTCACGAAGCAGCCGGCACGAAAATCGAAGAACACCCCGTCGCCTGCCTTGTCAAGGTTGGGGAAGAAGCCCACAAAGAGCGACAGGCGCATCATGAACACGAGATGGAAATTGCTGAACGACCGCTCACAGCCGTCAAGCCATTGCAGACTTGCCGCCACATACTCGAACAACGGCTTGTTCTGCTGCTCGTTGCGGGTGACATGAAGCAGAAACTCAGCCACAAAAATGGTGAGCGACAGCTTGTAGGGGTCAAACGGTATCGTGGCATAAGGCACCAGCAGACGGGCCTCCTTCAGCCGTTGCAACCGCACCTTCGGCCTGAGGTCAAACTCTATGTCGAGCAGCGACAAGGGCTGAAACAGCTGTTTGCGTATCTTGCCTCGGCCCGACGGCAGCACTTTCTGTATGAAAGCCACACGCCCCGTCTCCTCGACAAACATGTCGACGATATATTGCGACTCGCCAAATTTTATTGAATGAAGCACGATAGCCCGCGTTTTTATAAGCATAAGTTCACGATTTTATCGCAAAATTACGAAAAATGAGGGGTTTAGCGAAAAATTATCGAAGAAAATTTGGCTAAATCAGTAAAAAACCGTACCTTTGCATCCGCAAAATGAGCACACGGTCCCTTCGTCTATCGGTTAGGACGAGAGATTTTCATTCTCTAAAGAGGAGTTCGACTCTCCTAGGGACTACAAATAAAATAAAAACATAACATAAAGATGGCAAACCATAAATCATCATTAAAAAGAATCCGTCAGGACAAAGTTAAGGCTTTGCACAACAAATACTATGCAAAGACCATGCGTAACGCTGTACGCAAGCTTCGTGCAATGACAAACAAGGAAGAGGCTGTAAAGCTCTATCCCGCTGTGCAGAAGATGCTCGACAAGTTGGCTAAGACCAACATCATCCACCAGAACAAGGCCGCAAACTTGAAGTCAAGCTTGTGTTCTCATATTGCCAAGCTGGCTTAACAAGCTGCTGGTGCAGAAAGAAATATAAGGCTCCGTATTCCTTTGGAAAAACGGAGCCTTTTTTCGTTTTATTTCACTCTCCATTTGTCGTTTATCCCACATTTTTTTCGTATCTTTGCAAAGATAATATCGAACAATCAAAATGACAGAAATACAAAACAACGAAAGCAATTATTCAGCCAGTAACATCCAGGTTCTGGAAGGCCTTGAAGCCGTGCGCAAGCGTCCGGCGATGTATATCGGCGATATAAGCGAGAAGGGTCTTCATCACCTGGTGAACGAGACCGTGGACAACTCTATCGACGAGGCAATGGCAGGCTATTGCACCCACATAGAGGTGACCATCAACGAAGACGAGAGCATCACCGTTCAGGACAACGGCCGAGGCATCCCCGTCGACGAGCACAAGAAGCTTCACAAGTCGGCGCTTGAGGTCGTCATGACCGTGCTCCACGCCGGCGGCAAGTTTGACAAAGGCTCCTACAAGGTGAGCGGTGGTCTGCACGGTGTGGGTGTGAGCTGTGTTAACGCTCTGTCAACCCACATGAAGTCGCAGGTGTTCCGAGGCGGCAAGATCTACCAGCAGGAGTATGAGAAGGGCAAGCCCCTCTACCCCGTCAAGGTGGTAGGCGAGACCGAGCTGCAAGGCACACGCCAGCAGTTCTGGCCCGACCCCACAATCTTCACCACAACCCATTATCAGTGGGACATCATCGCACGCCGCATGCGTGAGCTCGCCTACCTCAACGCAGGCATCAAGATCACGCTCCGCGACATGCGCCCCGACGAGAACGGCAAGACCCGCGAAGAGGTGTTCCATGCCAAGGACGGTCTGAAAGAGTTTGTGCGCTATGTCGACCGCCACCGCACACACCTCTTCGACGATGTGATCTACCTCAAGACCGAGAAGCAGGGATTCCCCATAGAGGTGGCCATCATGTACAACACCGACTATTCGGAGAACATCCACTCTTACGTCAACAACATCAACACCATAGAGGGCGGTACCCACCTCACAGGTTTCCGCGCTGCCCTCACACGCACCCTCAAGGCATACGCTGACAACGACCCCGTGATCTCAAAGAAGATCGAGAAGGCGAAGATCGAGATTGCAGGCGAAGACTTCCGTGAGGGCCTCACCGCTGTCATCTCCATCAAGGTGGCAGAGCCGCAGTTTGAGGGACAGACCAAGACCAAGCTGGGCAACAGCGAGGTGTCGGGAGCCGTGCAGCAGGCCGTGGGCGAAGCCCTGACCTACTATCTTGAGGAGCATCCGAAAGAAGCACAGCAGATCTGCGACAAGGTCATCCTGGCCGCCACAGCGCGTATAGCAGCCCGCAAGGCACGCGAGAGCGTTCAGCGCAAGAACCCCATGACCGGCGGCGGTCTGCCCGGCAAGCTCGCTGACTGTTCAAACAAAGACCCGAAAGAGTGTGAGATATTCCTCGTCGAGGGCGACTCGGCCGGCGGTTCCGCCAAGCAGGGCCGCGACCGCTACACACAGGCCATCCTCCCGCTCCGCGGCAAGATCCTGAACGTGGAGAAGGTCATGTGGCACAAGGTGTTTGAGAGCGAGTCGGTCATGAACATCATCCAGAGCATCGGCGTGCGCTTCGGCGTTGACGGCGAGGAAGACAAGGAGGCCAACATCGACAAGCTGCGTTACGACAAGATTATCATCATGACCGATGCCGACGTCGATGGTTCACACATCGACACCCTCATCATGACGCTCTTCTATCGTTTCATGCCGCGCGTCATCAAGGAAGGCCACCTCTACATCGCCTCTGCTCCCCTCTACCTGGTGAGCTACAAGAACGCAGCAAAAGAATATTGCTACACCGACCAGCAGCTTCAGGCGTTCATCGACAAATATGCCGGTGGCGAGGCCGACAGCAAGTCGATCCACATACAGCGTTACAAAGGTCTTGGTGAGATGAACCCCGAGCAGCTCTGGGAGACCACCATGGACCCGAAGACACGTCTCTTGAAGCAGGTCACCATCGAGAACGCTGCCGAGGCCGACGAGATCTTCTCTATGCTCATGGGCGACGACGTGGAGCCGAGACGTGCCTTCATTGAGGAGCACGCCACCTACGCCAACATCGATGCGTAAGCAACGTTAAGAAAAACAACTTATATATATCCTTAGGTTCTCTTCTTAGAGCCTAAGGATATTTTTGTTAATAAACGATTGAATTTTCGCAAGCATCCAACTTGGCTTTGCCGCTTGCTTTACAAAAACTTGCCAAACAGTAAACAACTATCGCCACAAAGGTTCATTTTCCCATCCTTGTGGAAAACTGCCCGACTTGTAAAGATGATTTAAAGAATCGTTCTCCATATATCTGAGATAACTGGCTATACGGAAATAGCTGATATTGCGAAGCTGTTGTTTGGCTTTTACAACATCTTCAATAATCAGTCCTCTGTTTTGGAGCAAGGATAATTGTTCATCTATGTCAATAGGTTGTTTGCCGTAAATCATAGGCCTATATAAAAAGCGAAGTCCCACCGTGGTACGCATCGTTGAGAGGCGTGGTGGGATTTGTTGCTGCAAAAATACGGTTTTAAATTAATATCTCCAAATGTTTTCTTAGAAATCTTCTTATCATATTGGGAATTTAACTTTCACATTTATTATATGGACATTAACCTTTTAAAAAAGAAGATTTTTACGCCCTCATTTTTTGCATATTTATGCATTTTCGCCCCTCATTTCAGCGCCATTTTCAAAGAGCCCAACTTACGATTTGAAAGTGCCCATTTGACATCCTCAAAGAGGCTCTTTGACGAGCTCATTAAGGCCCTTTGACAGCCTCAAAGAGGCCCTTTGACAAAACCACCCCTATTTTAAGAGTTGTTAACAAAAACAATAAGTTGAACACCCCTAATTTTTCAAAACCAAAAGCAAAACCCTTATTTTTACTTACAACCGCTATTTTGGATATTTATACATTCCTTCCTCCCACTTCTGCATATTTATTCATTTCTTGCATGAACGAGACATCGGTTTCTTTTCCATCATTCTTTTCAAAAAACACATCATATTAGCTACGTTGAGCTGTTGAGATCTCAAAAAAAGCGTCCTTGAAAAGGGCGAACATAATGGGGACACATCAAACATGCTCTTGTTCGCCCTCTTCTTGCTCTGGCAAGCGACAAAGTCGAGCGCGAGGACGTTTGCTTGAGCATATCGTCATAAACATGCTTGCGAAAGCTCATACAACAAAACGTCTTGGTTAGCATTTCTAAATGCCTTGGTTAGCACATCTAAGTGCCATGGTTATCACATCTAAGTGCCATGGTTAGAGAGGCTAAAGATGGAGGTTAGAGCAACAAGAAACCTTGGGGGCTTTGTGTGGATAAACCGAAGAGAAGACGATGGTGGGTTATCAACAAGTTATCATCAGCGTAACAGCATTGACAACAGCATGTTACAAAGTTATCCACAATAAAGAGCGAAGTTATAAACAAAGAGGACGAAGATTGTGAACAACAAACCATAAGGTTATGAACAGACAAAGCAGATGTTGTAAACAGAAACGACAGAGGTTATAAACAAGATGTTGAAAAGTTATGAACATTCTTCTGGTTTGTTATAAACAAGCAAAGGCTTTGTTTAAGAAGCATTGCTGAAAAGCTGACGAATAATTTGTGGATATAAGGTAAAAGCCGTAACTTTGACATTCTTAAACTAAAAACGAGAAAAACATATAAGCGACAAGAAAAACAAAAAAACAAATAACATTAAAGATGAAAATGAAACATACGAAGGCATTGGCGGCCATGTTTATGGCGTTTGCCTTGTCAACAAGCGGCTACGCAGGAAGCGGCTACGCAGGGAGCGGCTACGCAGGGAGCAAAGCCAGCAAGACGGTGAAGATAAGAATGATCGAGACGACCGATGTGCACGGACGCTTCTTTCCATTCGACTTCATAAACCAGCAACCAACCGACGGGTCGCTCGCCCGCGTGTCGGCATACGTCGACTCGCTGCGCAACATCTACGGCGACCGACTGCTGCTTATGGATGCGGGAGACGTGCTGCAAGGACAACCCGTCGTGACCTATTATAACTATGTGAAGACCGACACTGAAAACATTGCGGCATCGGTGAACAACTTCATGCGCTACGACGTGCAGACAATGGGCAACCACGATGTGGAGACAGGACATAAGGTCTATGACAAGTGGATGAAGGAGCTGCGCTGCCCGACGCTCGGCGCCAACATTGTGAGCACAGCCACCGACACGCCCTACCTTAAGCCTTACACCATCTTCAAACGCGACGGCGTGAAGATTGCCGTTATCGGACTGATAACCCCGGGTGTGCCCTCATGGCTGTCAGAGGAGCTGTGGAGCGGCCTCCGCTTCGAGGACGCCGTGAAGACAGCACGCAAGTGGATGGACGAGGTGAAGAAGAAGGAGCGTCCCGACGTGATCGTGGGACTGTTTCACACGGGCATAAACGACAGCAGCAAAACCAACGGTCTGCTCAACGACGCCACGCGCGAGATTGCTCGCCAGGTGCCGGGCTTCGACGTAATCTTCTACGGCCACGACCACTCTATCCACTATGAGGAGGTGACAAGCGCCGACGGCTCAAAGACCATCATCGTGAACCCTGCCAACAACGCCATGAAGGTGGCTGACGCGGAGCTGGAGGTGAGCAAGAAGGGACGGAGCAAGGAGCTGAAGGTCAACATCGTGGACATGGGCAAGCGCTCCGTCGATGAGAGATACATGAAGACTTTTGAGAAAGAGATAGAAGAGGTCAAGAGATATGTAGGCACGGAGGTTGGCTCGTTCACTGCGCCGATGACCTCGCGCGACTGCTATTTCGGCCCGAGCGCCCTCGTCGATTTTGTGCACGATGTCATGCTGAGCACAAGCGGTGCAGAGGTGTCGTTTGCCAGTCCGTTGTCGTTTGACGTCACGGTGAAAAGCGGCCCCGCAACACTGGCCGACATGTATAAGCTCTACAGCTACGAGAACGACCTGTGCGTCATGACGCTCACGGGCAAGGAGATACGCCAGTATCTTGAGAAGAGCTACGACGGATGGGCAGCGACCATGACCTCGCCCGACGACCACCTTATATGTATGAACAAGCGCGACGAGTCACGCGACAAGTTCTTCAGTCTGACAAAGCCGTTCTACAACTTCGACACAGCGGCAGGCATCGTCTACGATGTTGACGTGACGAAGCCTCGTGGCGGGCGCGTCGTGATAAAGAGCATGGCCGACGGCACGCCGTTTGACGAGAGCCGCACATACCGCGTGGCTGTGAACAGCTACCGCGCTGCTGGCGGCGGCGGTCTGCTGACCAAGGGAGCAGGAATAGAGAAGGCGCAGCTTGAGAGCCGCGTCGTGTGGAGAGGCGACCACACCTTGCGCGATTACATTATTGAATATGTGCGCAAGCATTCGCCCATCACCCCACAGGCCCACGGCAACTGGCAGTTTGTGCCTGCCGAGTGGACCGTCCCTGCCGCCAAACGCGACTATGAGACAATGTGGGGAAACAAATAAAAAACAGAAAAAGATAATAAAACAGAATATTTACATCGCGCTTCGCGCTCGTTGTTTTTTGAACATTAATTATCATTAATTGAACATTAATGAACATCAATATTCCGCGCTACGCGCATATTAATGACAATTAATGGATCATTAATGGACATTAATGTTCAAAAACCAACGAGCGCAAAGCGCGATGTTATTTATTATCCTTCATGAAAAAAATTTTTCAAGAGACATCAAGAAGGAGATGAGACAACAAAAAGAGAAAACGTCACGAGCGTCAGCTCTTGCGATAGTCTTTCGGCGACACGCCCACCCTGTCCTTGAAATATTTTCCGAGGAACGACTGGCTGGAGAAATGCAGAGCCTGAGCAATCTCCTTAATGCTGTAGGTAGAGTTTTTAAGCAGCAGCTTGATCTCCAGCGTCACATAATCGTCGATCCAGTCGGTCGGTGTGCGGTGGCTCACCTGCTTCACCACGCCATAGAGATACTTGGGCGTGATGTTGAGCTGCTCGCCATACCACGACATCTTGCGCTGCTCGCGGAAGTTGTCCTCTACCAGCTTCATAAACTCGGCGAAGATGCGCTCCGCACTTGTGGTGGCGCCCTTGCCCGCTTCCTGACTGCGGTAGAGAGCGTTGCTGAGGTCATAGATCATCGACGCGATGAGCGACTGCACCGTCTCCCTTCTGAAGTGGTGCTGCGTGTTCTCAATCTTGCGCTTGATCATCGACACATAAGTTTTTATGCGCTCCGTCTCCTCCGGCAACAGGGTGTAGACAGGGTGGAAACGCGCAAAGATGAAGAGCGACGACATCTCGTGGATGTTCTTGATGATCTCGTGAAAGAAATCGTACTTGAGCACCAGACCCAGTCCGCGGCAATCAGCACTGAGCCATGCCTTTCCCGTTTTCTGGTTGTGCGATATGATAATGATGTCGTTAGGATGAACCACATGCTCCACCGCATCAACGGTGTAGCGGGCCTCGCCCTCCAGGCACACACCAAGGAGCAGACACTCCATGCGGGCTGTCTCTTGTGAAAGGGGCAGACGACGGAAGTCGTCAACCATCAAGATGTCGTCATCAATGTGTGGGCCGTCAAAGACCTTAAGCAGGTCGTTGACAGTAATGTCTCTCATTATCATATCGCACGATTTTTTAATATTTATAAATTATTGAACTTTTACATTGGCAAAAAACTCTTTACAAAAGATAACCTCGTCAAGCATTTTTGACCACATTATAAAAAAACAATAAAAATATTTTTTGCGCGATGCGCTTTTTTAAAACATTAATTATCATCAATTGAACATTAATGAACATCAATTTTTCGCGCATAGCGCGCATTAATGACAATTAATGGGTCATTAATGACAATAACTCCGCGAAGCGCCTGAGCACCTACGGAGCGCAAGAATGTTTTAAAACCACAAGCGCGAAGCGCGAAGTAAAACCTAAAAATTTGCGTAACCTCACCTCTTTCACTCCTTATAGAGCAGATAAGGCTTGCGCTGCTTCTTAAACTTCTCTACGTCGGGCATCCAGCGGGCTCTGATCTCGTCGGCGCTCTTGCCCTCCTCAATCATGGTGCGTACCCAGTCGACACCGATGAGCTTCTCGAAGAACGATGTGAAGAACTTGTCGCCGGTGTTTACCGCGCGGTAAGCCTCGATAAGATATGTGAGGTCGAGCTTCTTGTCAATGATTTCATCATCGCTCATCTGCGAGAGGTCACGTCCGTAGCAGGTGTGGCCGAGCTGCGGCGGGTTCTTTGCGCCCTCGCGGCTCTCGGGTGTGAACGAGTAGGCATAGCCCTTCATGTCGGGATGTCCAAACTGCTGGAACGGCTTGTCGGTGCCGCGGCCCAGGCTCACGTCGGTAGCCTCGAAATAGCAGAGCGAGGGATAGAGGTAGATCGACGTCATGTTAGGCAGGTTGGGCGACGGGATGACGGGCAGACGGTAACGTGTCTGGTGATTGTAGTTGAGACATTTCACCACCTTGAGGTCACACTTGCGACCTTCCTTCAGCCATCCCTCGCCGTTGATCATGAGCGCCAGCTCACCGAGCGTCATGCCGTGAACCACGGGTATGGGCAGCGAGCCCACGCCACTCTTGTATTTCATGTCGAGCAGCGGGCCGTCCACATACATGCCGTTGGGGTTGGGACGGTCGAGCACGATCATCTTCTTGCCATACTCGGCGCAGCGGTCCATCAGTCGCTCCATCGTTACATAATAGGTGTAGAAGCGCAGGCCCACGTCCTGAATGTCGCTCACGAGCACGTCAAACTTCTGCATCTCGGCATCGTCGGGTGCTCCACCCTTCACGCCGTAGAGCGAGTAGATGTTGACACCTGTCTTCTCGTCCACAGAGCTGCTCACCTTTTCGCCGGCATCGGCCTTGCCACGGAATCCGTGCTCGGGTGAGAAAATTGTCACCACGTTAACCTTGTTCTCAAGCAGCACGTCGAGCACATGCTTGTTGCCCACCACACCCGTCTGGTTTGAGAACAGCGCCACGCGCTTGCCCTTGAGCAGCTTCAGATACTCTGATGTGCGCTCCGCTCCCGTGACCACAGCCTTCTGTGCCTTTGCAGGTGTTGAGAGGACATAAGTGGCCGATGTTGTGGCATCGGTTTCGTTGGCTTTCTGTGCCGCTTGTGCGGGTGTTGCATGCAGTGAGGCCACCACTGCCGTGATAAGGCCGAGAATGATTTTGAACATACTCTGATTTTTGTTTTTTGTTTAGGCGGTATTCTTTTCAACACACCTTGAGAATAAATAAATAATAGGTTTATAACGTTTGAGTTTTACAGGGTGTGGCCCATGCCGTCAGCTTAGAAGAAGCCTCCACACGGTCCCTTTAAGACTGCAAATATAATAAAAAGCGCACAAATAGCACACAAGTTCTTACATTTTTTTATTTTTCCACGTTTAATCTTATTTTATTTGCTCCATCTTTCACGTTTTTGTTAAAAACAAGCTACCTTTGCACTACAAAAGATTTTTATTTATCCTAAATTATAATTACACTCACAACAAAAAGAATCGTATGACTCCATTAACAATCGCCGTAACCGTACTGGCTTACTTTATTCTGTTGTTCACCGTTTCCTATCTTGCCGGCCGCAAGACCGACAGCAAGGGATTCTTCGGCTCACGCAAGTCGCCGTGGTATATCGTTGCCATAGCCACCATGGGCTCGTTCATCTCGGGTGTGACCTTCGTGTCGGTGCCCGGCATGGTCGACGAGAAAGGCTTCTCCTACCTGCAGATGGTCATGGGCTTCGTCGTAGGCCAGATGATCATAGCCTTCGTGCTGGTGCCGCTGTTCTACAAGATGAACCTCGTGTCGGTGTACCAGTATCTTGAAGACCGTTTCGGCGTGAAATCGTATAAGACAGGTGCGTGGTTCTTCTTCATCTCCAAGATGTTGGGAGCCTCGGTGCGCCTGTTCCTGGTGTGTCTGACGCTGCAGCTGCTGGTGTTTGAGCCTGCCGGTCTGCCCTTCGCCCTCAACGTGGCTCTCACGGTGCTGGTGGTGTGGCTGTTCACCTTCCGCGGCGGCGTGAAGTCGATCATCTGGACCGACGTGCTCAAGTCGCTCTGCCTCGTGCTCTCCGTGGTGCTCTGCATCGTGTTCATATCGTCACGTCTCGACCTCGGCTTCACCGACATCACAGGCGCCATCTTCAGCAGCGACCACAGCCGCATATTCTTCTTCGACGACGTCAACGACGGACGCTTCTTCTTCAAGCAGTTCCTCGCCGGCGTGTTCACCATGATAGCCACGACAGGCCTCGACCAGGACATGATGCAGCGTAACCTCAACTGCCAAAACTACCGCGACTCGCAGAAGAACATGATCGTGAGCATAGTGTGCCAGTTTTTCATCAACCTGCTGTTCCTCATGCTCGGCGTGCTCCTCTACATGTTTGCCGCCAAGGTGGGCATAGACGAGCGTGGCGACAACCTGTTCCCCGCCGTGGCAACGAGCAACGCCCTGCCGCTCATCGTCGGCATTCTGTTCATCGTGGGCCTCTTCTCATCGGCCTACTCGGCTGCCGGCTCTGCCCTCACCGCCCTCACCACCTCGTTCACCCTCGACATCCTGCAAGCCGACAAGAAAGGTGCCAAGGATGGCGACAGCGCCGACCACCTGACCGCCGTGCGCAAGAAGGTGCATGTGGGCATGGCTGTGCTCATGGCCGTCGTGATCTTCGTTATCGGCCTGCTCAACAACACGAGCGTCATCAACGCTGTCTATGTGCTGGCGAGCTACACCTACGGCCCCATCCTCGGCATGTTTGCCTTCGGCATATTCATGAAGAAGAAGGTGCGCGACCGCTATGTGCCCCTGGCCGCCATCGTGGCGCCCGTGCTCTGCTACATTCTGCAGACCAACTCGGAGGCGTGGTTCAACGGCTACAAGTTTAGCTATGAGTTGCTGATCTTCAACGCCCTGTTCACCTTCATCGGCCTGTGTCTGCTGATCAAGAAAGAAGAGAAATAAAGATTTTTATAGAATTGTCACAAAAAGAACAATTGTCACAAAAAAAACATGAAACATCTATTCATCCTTTTATTCTCGCTCCTCTGCGCCACCTCACAGGCACAGACCTTGGAGCGCGTAAGTCCTGAGAGCGTGGGCCTTGACGCCACACGCCTGCAAAACGCCGATGCCGCCATAAACAAAGCCATCGGCAACAAGAACATTCCGGGTGCCGTGCTCGCCGTGGTGCGCCATGGCAAGATGGCCTACATCAAAGCCTACGGCAACAAGCGCGTCTATCCCAAGAACGAGCCCATGACCGAAACCACCGTGTTCGACATGGCGTCGTGCTCAAAGGCCATGTCGACAGCCGTATGTGCCATGACGCTCATAGACCAGGGCAAGATCCGTCTTCAGGACCGCGTGGACCAGTATGTCCCGGGATTCGAGGGCTGGACCGACGAGAAGGGTGGCAAGACAGCCATACGCATAATTGACCTCATGACCCACACCTCAGGTCTGCCCGCCTATGCCGACGCCAACATGCTGAAGAAGAAATATGGTGCGCCTAACCGCGACGGACTGATCGACTATATATCCCACTGCAAGCGCAACTTCGCCCCAGGATCTGACATGACCTACAGCTGTCTCAACTTCATAACCCTGCAGCGCATCATCGAGACCGTGTCGGGCGAGGATCTGCAACAGTATGCCCACCACCATGTGTTCGACGTGCTCGGCATGAAGGACACCGACTATAACCCGTTGAAGGAGATGGCTAAGCGCTGCGCTCCCACAGAGAAACAGGCCAACGGCAAATGTCTGCTCGGCTATGTGCACGACCCCCTGGCCGGCATCATGAACGGCGGCATCTCGGGCAACGCCGGCGTGTTCACGACAGCCGACGACGTGGCAATCTTGTGCGCCGCCCTGCAGAACGGTGGCGAGTGGAACGGCCACCGCATTCTCTCACCTCTTGCCGTGAAGGCCATGCGCACCGTGCCCAGAGCCCGTGCCGAGTGGGGACGCGCCCTCGGATGGGACGTGTGGTCACCCTACGCCAACAACACCGGCGACCTCCTCTCGCCCGAGACCTACGGCCACACAGGCTTCACAGGCACCAGCATCGTCATCGACCCCATAAACGACATAAGCATCATCCTCCTCACCAACGCCGTGCATCCCACCAACGAGGGCAGCTGCATTGCTCTCCGTTCTTATGTGGCCAACGCGGTAGCGGGAGCAATAATAAAGTAGAAGCTATGAAAATAAAAACCATTCTTACGGCTTTGCTGCTCGCGGCATCGGCAACGGCTGCCACGGCGCAAACGCCTTACATCATGCAGCCCGCCGACGGCAAATATTCGTGGGAGGCTGACCTGCACCACCGTCTGCTCACCGACTTCTCGAAGACACGCGACCAGGTGAAGGAGTATATCCGCAAATACATCCCCGACATCACCGACCGGCAGATGGACGAGTGGGAGAAGACAGGAGAGCTGGAGTGTAGAGTCATAGACGGCGAGAAACGCTATTTCAATAACGCCGCTCCAAACCTGTTCCGCATAAACAAGGCATGTGCCGCGCTGAAGGCCAAGCGCGACACGCCGGGACGCGACGGCGACCAGAAGGTGCGCTCCGACAACACACGCGCCATCATGAAGCAGGCAAGCCGCGCCAAAGGTCGTCTGGGAGACCCCAAGCATTTCCGCATACGCTACACCGTAACGGTGAAACCCGATGTGGTGCCGGCGGGCGAGACCGTGCGCTGCTGGCTGCCCATGCCACGCACCGACGTCATGCGCCAGCAGAACGTCAAGCTGCTCTCTACCAGCCAGCCCGAATATCAGCGCTCGCCCATGACCTATGCCCACTCTACGGTCTATATGGAGAAGAAGGCAGAGGCAGGCAAGCCCACGGTCTTCAGCGAGGAGTTTGAGTTTGATGCCTACGGCGCATGGTTCGACCTCGACACAGCCAACGTGAAGGCCTACGACACCACCACGCCGCTCTACAAGACCTACACCTCTGAGCGCGACCAACACATCGTGTTCACACCGCAGATACGCGCCCTCGCAGAGCGTCTCACGGCTGGCGCCACCACACCTCTGGCCAAGGCACGACGCATCTTCAAGTGGATTGACGAGAACTTTCCATGGGCGTCGGCACGCGAATATTCGACCATAGAGAACATTCCCGAGTATGTGCTGGCCAACAACCACGGCGACTGCGGACAGGTGACGCTCCTCTTCCTGACGCTCTGCCGCTCCATAGGCATACCAGGACATTTCCAGAGCGGCTTCATGCTGCACCCGGGCGACGAGAACCTGCACGACTGGGGCGAGATCTACATTCAAGACCTCGGATGGGTGCCTGTAGACATGTCGTTCGGCATCCCTGCCTACGCCAAGAACGAGAAGGAGACCTTTTTCTTCTTGGGCGGCATCGACTCGTTCCGCATGGTTGTAAACAACGACTTCGGCTGTCCGCTCTATCCTGCAAAGCAGTATCCGCGCAGCGAGACCGTCGACTTCCAGCGTGGCGAGGTAGAATGGGCTGGAGGCAACCTCTACTTTGACAAGTGGAAGTGGAACCTGGAGGTGCTCGAAAGAGAATAACGGATTTTGCGCTTCGCGCGGTTTTAGACATTAATTTCCATTAATTAAACATTAATGGACATTAAATTTTTCCGCGCGAAGCGCATATTAATGATAATTAATGGGGCATTAATGGACATTAATGTTTTAAAAAACAAGCGCGAAGCGCGATGTAAATATAAGAATAAAAGTTGGTTATTGACCATTCGCAAAAAAGATAGAAACGCGCGAAAGGCGCGAAAAAGAAAAAGCACAATGAACAATTTATTAACATCAAGCATCATCGCCATGCTTTGTCTGCCTGCAGCATCACACGCACAGCAGATCAATGACAGCGAAAAAACAGCTGTGGAGCAGGTCCTCAACAAGTGCGCCGTGGGCGTGCAGACAGGACGCATCACCGTTGACTCTACAGCCGTGGCAGGCGACTCTCTAAAACTCTTCGCCAGCCGCAACCTAACGTATCTGCCCATACGCAAGGACAGCTACATGTCGATAATGGACCAGGTGAGAGGCGTGCTGCCAGAGCAGTTGGCCAACAAGAACATCACCATCATTGCCGACCGCAAAGACCTCAAAGACCTCATCCTGCGCTCCGACCTCAAAGGCAAGGACAAGCGACAGGCGTTCACACAGCCTAAAGGCACACCGCTGGTGCGCAACCTCAGCCGACCCTACGACGCAACTCACGGACTCGACGGCAAGCACATTGCCATGTGGCAGAGCCACGGTCTCTACTATCAGCAGGGCCTGGCACGATGGGAGTGGCAGCGCGGACGCATGTTCCAGAGCGTGGAGGACAAATATACGCAGAGCTACGTCCTGCCTTACGTCATACCGATGCTGCAAAACGCCGGTGCTGTTGTCATGACACCGCGTGAGCGCGACACCAACCCCTATGAGGTGGTGGTAGACAACGATGCCAACATGCCCGTGAAGCAGGCCGACGGAACCGTGGCCAAGGACCGCTCTGTCTATGCCGAGACCAACGGCGCCAAGGCGTGGACAAAGGGCGAGGGACAGGGCTTCGCTTACCTCAGACCCGAATATAAGGACTTTGAGAACCCCTTCGCCGAAGGCTCGTTCCGCGTGGCCGATGCCGTGACGAAGAAGAACCAGGAGAGCACAATAAGCTGGACTCCCGACATGCCCGTGGACCGCGAGTATGCCGTGTATGTGTCTTACAAGACGCTGCCCAACAGCACGTCCGACGCACGTTATACCGTCTACCATAAGGACGGCAAGACCGAGTTTGCCGTGAACCAGCAGATGGGTGGCGGCACATGGATCTACCTCGGCACCTTCGCCTTCGACAAGGGCACAAAGGGCAAGGTGGTGCTGTCGAACCTCTCCAAGGACAAGAACAGCGTGGTGACCGCCGATGCCGTGCGCTTCGGCGGTGGCATGGGCAACATCGCCCGCACAGCCGACGGCAACCTCATCTGGCCCAACTCGAAGAAGGACCGCGCAACAGACCCGAAGCCACGCAACGAGTGGCAGCCCAAGCTCAACATTCCGTACGAGACGAGCGGCTATCCTCGCTTCCTCGAAGGCGCACGCTACTACATGCAATGGGCGGGCGTGCCTGACAGCATCTACTCGCCCTCACACGGCATGAACGAATATTCGGACGACTATAAGAACCGCGGCGTGTGGGTCAACTGGCTCGCAGGCGGCACCAAGGCGGTGCCTGACAGCAAGGGCCTCAACATACCTGTTGACCTGTCGTTTGCCTTCCATAGCGACGCAGGAACGGTCTACGGCGACTCTATCATCGGAACGCTCGGCATCTACGACTCGCGCCAGTATGACGGCATCTTCGCCGACGGCTCCTCACGCGCTGCCAACCACGACCTCTGCGACCATGTACTTTCAAGCATCTGCAACGACATACGCACGTTGTACGAGCCTAAGTGGACACGCCGTGGCATGTGGGATTCACGCTACTTTGAGGCGTGGTCACCCCGTGTGCCGGCAATGCTCCTGGAGCTGCTGTCGCACGAAAACTTCGCCGACATGCGCTATGGTCTCGACCCACGATTCCATTTCACCGTGGGCCGCTCAGTCTACAAAGGCATCCTTAAGTTCCTCTCTGACCAGTATGGCTACGATTACGTTGTGCAGCCTCTCCCCGTTGAACATTTCGCTGCCGTGCTTAACGACAAGCGTCAGGTGGAGCTGAGCTGGCAGCCTGTGGACGATCCGCTGGAGCCAACGGCCAAGGCAGAGAAATATATCGTCTACAAGCGCATAGGCAACGGCGATTTCGACAACGGCACCGTGGTGAAGAAGACCCGCTGTGTCATGGACGTGCCGGCCGACGAGGTGGTGAGTTTCAAGATTGCTGCCCTCAACCAGGGTGGCGAGAGCTTCCCGTCAGAGATCCTGTCGGTGGGCATAGCCTCGGCCTCTACAGCCAAGCCCGTGCTCGTGGTCAACGGCTTCGACCGCACGGGCGCTCCCGACGATTTCCGTTCCAACGATGATGAGCAGGCGGGCTTCCTTGCCGACGACGACAACGGCGTGCCCTACAAGCAGATGATCAGCTATGTGGGCAAGATGAAGGAGTTTCGTCGCGCCATACCCTGGACCGACGACGACGCTGCTGGCTATGGCGACAGCTACGGCAACTACGAGAAGCTGGTGATCAAGGGCAACACCTTCGATTATCCTGCCCTCCACGGACAGTCTATCCTTAAGGCTGGCTACAGCTTCGTGTCGGTGAGCAAGGCTGCTCTTGCTGACCATGCTTACATGAACGCCGACCTCTACAGCGCGGTCGACATCATCCTCGGCAAGGAGAAGCAGAGCAAGATGGGACGCATCGGTGCTGTCAAGGGCTTCGACTTCAAGACCTTCGACCAGACCATGCAGCAGGCCATCACCGACTATTGCAAGGCGGGCGGCCGCGTGTTCGTCAGCGGCTCTTATGTGGCTACCGATATCTTCCAGAACCCTCTCGTCAAGGCAGAAGATGCTGACAAGAAGTTTGCTCGCGAGATCCTTAAGTATGAGTGGCGCGATGACAAGGCTGCCTGTGAAGGAGCCATCAAGACCGTTGCCTCTCCGCTCACAGAGGAACGTGCCGACTATTCTTATTATAACAAGCCAAACGAGGAGTCGTATGTCGTGGAGTCGCCCGATGCCATCGTGCCTGCCGACCCAGCCGCCTACACTTGCTTCCGCTACTCTGAGAACAACCTTCCCGCTGGCGTGGTGTTCGGTGGCAACGAAACCGATAAGTGGCGTACCGTGGTCCTCGGCTTCCCCTTCGAGAGCATCAAGGGCGAGACTCAGCGCGACAAGATGATGCAGCAGGTGCTCAACTACCTCATCAAATAAGATCAAGCCGCTTGAAGAAGCATAAAGGAGCATGAAAGAACACTAAAGAGCTTTAAGGAGCATAAAGGAGCTTTAAGAGTAGCATAAAAGAACTTTAAGGAGCATAAAGCATGCCCTTTGCTTCATAAAACAAGCAACCCATAACAAAAAAAGGACAACACGAACAACATTTTACCTTACGCAATTGGCAGAGTGTTGTTCTTGTTGTCCTTTTTGGTCTTGTTGTCCTTTTTGGTCTTATTGTCCTTTTTGGTCTTGTTGTCCTTTTTGTTCTTGTAATCCTTTTGGTCTTTGTGATCCGTTTGGTCCTTGCGATCCGTTTTGGTCCTTGCGATCCGTTTTATCCTTTTTGTTGTCAGGCAGCCATTATAGCCTGCTACAAGAAAATAGCCTTCAACGGGAAAAAGAGGTTTACAGCTTCACCACACCTATGCCCGGACGGTCGGGAAGAGTAATCTTGCCGTCGACAACGGTCATGCCCTTGAAGCGGTCGTTGGCGATGAGGAGGTTGCCGTCGAGGTCGGCAAAGTCGACAACGGGCGAGAACTGAGCAGCTGCGCTCACAGCACACGATGTCTCGGTCATGCAGCCCACCATCACGCGCATGCCGCGGGCATGGGCATAGTTGACCATCTTCCACGCCTCGCGCATGCCGGTACATTTCATCAGCTTGATGTTGATGCCCGTGAAGGCACCCTCAATAGACTTGATGTCCTTGAGACGCTGTATCGACTCATCGGCAAAGATGGGGAGCGGACTGCCCTGTGTCAGCCATGCCGTGTCGTCGATCTGCTCCTTAGGCATGGGCTGCTCCACCATGACCACGCCCTTCTCCTTGAGCCAGTAGATTTCGTCAAGAGCCTGTCGGCGGTCTTTCCATCCCTGGTTCACGTCCACAGCTATCGGCAGGTCGGTGACGCTGCGTATGGTCTCAATCATCTCGTGGTCGTTCTCGCGGCCCAGCTTTACCTTTAAGATCTTGAACTTGTCTGCACACTCGAGCGTCTTCTGCTTAACCACCTCTGGCGTGTCGATGCCGATGGTGAAGGTGGTGTTGGGTGTCTTAGCAGGATCCAGTCCCCAGATGCGGTACCAGGGCTGTCCCATGAGCTTGCCCACAAGGTCGTGGAGAGCTATGTCGATGGCAGCCTTGGCAGCCGAGTCGGCAGGTGAGAGGCTGTCAACATAAGTGAGGATGTCGTCCATCAGGAAAGGACTCTTAAACTGGCTGAGGTCCACCTTCTGCAAGAAAGCCATGACGCTCTCCACGGTCTGTCCGAGATATGGCGGCATGCTTGCCTCGCCGTATCCTGTCACGCCATCATACTCGATCTCCACCTGCACGTCGGGTGTGGTGGTGCGGGTGTAGGTTGCCACAGTGAACACATGCTGTAGCTTCAGCTCGTATGGGAAAAACTTGAGCGTCATCTTTCCGCCTTTACCCTTGCGGTTGATGTTGACGTTCTTCTTTGCGCCGATAATGGGCGCCGCAATGTTGCTGATGGCATCGGCATTTGAAACGGCCAATGCCGATCCTGCTGTGGCGAGAGCCGCACGCTTAAGGAAATCTCTTCTTGAAACCATCACTCGTTATGTTTAAATGTTATTTGACGTTATAAAACTCTACGTTGTCGTTTGTCTTCACCTCCGGAATGGTGTTGAGCTGTGGCAGGATGCGCTGCGCCCAGAGCAGACGGTTGAGGTCATACTCGTCATATTCGGGATCAGCTGGGTTGAAGCTGCTCACGTGGACCCATGCCAGCGAGTGGATAAACTTCTTGTTACCCATATATATGCCCACATGCGACACATGTGCGGGCTTCTCGTCTGTGGCCTTGCGTCCGAAGAACACGAGGTCGCCAGGCTGCAGGTTGCTGAAGTCGGGAGCAATCTCAATGTGCTCACCCACCTTGGCCTGCTGCGATGCGTTGCGCGGCAGCGTGATGTCGTGCATGAGCAACACCGTGCGCACAAGACCGCTACAGTCGACCGCCTTGACGCTTGTGCCGCCCCAATGATATGTCACGCCGCTGAGCGAGAGCGCTGTGGCTATGATGCTCTGCGCATCGTGCTTCACCGTCTTGCGCCATTTTTCCAGGGGCAGGGCATGCACCATTGGCAGATAGCCCTTGCGTCCGTCGGGCAGGGCGACATGATAAAACTGCTTGTCCTTGCCAAGCAACTTCAGCCGGCAGGCAGCCACCACATCGCTCACGCGGAGCGATTTGGCATCGGGCTTCTCATAGACGAAAGCCCAGAACGACGTGACCACGACCTGTGGTGCGGCGTTCCATGCACGCATCTGGGCATCGGTCATCTTCTCAACAGCCGATGAGAGGATGTATCCCTTGTCGCCATCGGGCGTCATGACATGCGCCCAACGGTCGTTCTTCAATATCTTCATAGGCATGCCGAGCAGAGCCTGCGTTTCCATCTCGCCATCGTAGTCGCCTTTGCAGCGAATGTTCACGACCGAGGTCACAGGCACAGCCCATGCTGCTGTGTCAGCAGCAATGGTGTCGGCAGCAATGGTGTCGGCAGCTCTTGTGTCGGCAGCAACGGCGGCCGCTGTCGTTGTGTCGGTCTGTGCAAAGCATAGGCCCGTCATAGATTGCAAGAGCAGCAGTGCTGCCACAGATGCCGTTTTAAGCAAGATTTTTTTCATAACCAACACGTTTTTGATTGTTTTATCCCTTTAATGTTATTATATGCTTCTCGATATTTGCAAAATTACATAATTTTCAGCAAACGAATAAACAATTGAAGCATTTTTTAACTTCATGTTTACACATTGTTTCAAAATGAAAGGTCTTTAATAAAATTTCGAAACTTTCGCTGGTGATAGAAGCAGATCAACGGGTGACGAAGCCTTTTGCGGAAAACATTCTTATTAATTGAACTTTCACAAAGTTTTTTATTTACATCGCGCTTCGCGCTCGTGGTATTTTAAACATTAATTTCCATTAATGACCCATTAATTATCATTAATACGCGCTTCGCGCGGAAAAATTAACGTTTAATTAATGGAAATTAATGTTAAAGAAATGCGCGAAGCGCAAAAAAAGTTCCAATCCTTGGCACATTTTCTCGCCATGGCAAAGCTCAAGCAAGCTTGGCTTTGCCCATCTGGCTTAACGAAAATGTTATTTTATTCACATTGCTATCTGCTGTTTAAGCTTGTAGCTATCTGAGAGAATGCTTGTTAGATATAATATTGCAAGAATTTTTCGGCTTCTTCAGCCACGAGCATGGGGTTGCCGTCGTCGTGGGTGCTCCATGTCTCGCGGCAGAGGCGCGTGATGGGAGCAAACTCAGCCAACGCATCGTCGGTTCTGCTCTTTGCGCACGGGTCCACATATAAAAAAGTGTGGAGCACCTCAAGCACCTGGTCGACGGTGAGCATGGTGCGGCGGGCCATGTCTATGACCTCGGGCGTGGTTGCCACCATCGTGGCTGGCACCAAGCGGAAATAGAGGTTCAGGAGAATGGTAAGCATGGCGGGCGTGAACGCCGTGCCGTCGATGGGACGGTAGAACCGCTCAAAGCCAGCCTCTGCCGTGTCTACGCCATCGTAGAACGCCCCACTGTTGCCGAAGCCGCTCATGGCAGCAAGCCGCTCGGCATCGCGCTTCAGCTTCTTCGGGTGCGCCTGATAGTGGACAAGCAGACGCTCCACCATCGGGTTCTTGTGCGCATCAACGGTTTTCAGCCGGTCGACGATGTCGGCAGGCTTCATGTGCAACTGCATAGCAAGGTCAACCACGGGGCGCGAACAGTTGCTTTTCGGTCCTGTGGGAGTTGAGAGGTAAGCCTTGATGACAAGAGGCCATAAATCGTTTGTCCACATATAGGTTTTTGTTAAGTCCCTCTCCTGCTCTCCCCGCCGGGGAGAGGGTTAGGGGGTTGGATGTTATTTCTATCTTGTAGGAGCCATGTTTCTTGTGGCAGCCATGAGGCCAAAATAGAACAGGACGCCTGTGAGCAGTCCCGCAATGGCATCGATGACATAATGGGCCTGTATGTAGACGGTGCTCATGCACAAGAACACGAAGAAAGGCAGCAGCAAGAGGCACAGACGGCGGTTGCGCGTGTGGCCTGCGAGCAGCATTATGACCGTTGCCACGCCCACATGAGAGCTTGGGAAAGCCGCCGTGGGGCGTTCACCAGCCGCCTTGGCATCCTCCACCATGTGGTAGAAAAAGCCGTCGGTGTAGCCCGGTGTCGCGAGACAATCGGTGTGGGTGTTGAAATAATCGTTGACGGCAGGGAAATTGGCCTGCACGATCTGTTGCAGTCCGACCGCCTTATAATAGAACGTCGGTCCTGCCACCGGCACGAAGATGTAGATCACATAATAGATGAAGAACGTTGCGAGCACCACAAATGCCGCGCGTTCATACTCGCGATAGCGGCAGAAGAGGTAGAAGAACGTTATCAGCGCTATCATGGGATAATAAGATGCGTAGCCCATGCTCATCAGTTCGCTCACCACAGGCGACGGGAAGGTGCTTGCAAAGAAGAGCGCCGGCTGACAGCCGAAGAGCTGCTGCTCCCACGTTGCGAACACATGGTCCAGGTTGGGGAACATGCGGTTTATCTCATAGGTGTCGGGATACCACCATGCGAGGAGCGCCATCTGCACAACGACGCGCACAGCACGCGTGAAGCGGCACGGCACCAGTCGGTAAGCGCCCCACAGAGCCACCGTGGTGGCAGCAATGCGCACGCGGCCCCATATCATGGCCTGCGGGTTCTCCACACGGGTATAGGCGAAGAGCACAATAAGGAGCGTGAGCAACATGTAGCCCATCACGAGCCATTCTATAGGTAAGAGTCCACGCTTTGGGTTCTTGTCAATCTTGAAAATCTGTTTTATATGGTTCATTGTTGTCATCACGTTTTCAAAGCCATTTGTTGTCCTTATACCATTTTATCGTGAGGTCAACGCCACGTTGAAGGTCGAAGTGGGGGTGATAGCCCAGCTCGTCCATGGCAGGCTCGATGTCGCAACGCCAGTTGCGCTGTTTGAGAATGTTATACTTGTCGTTGTTGAGGGCAGAGATCTTGCCCGTGATGTGAGCCCATCGCTCACCTATGGCTGTGACGATGCGGAGCACCCACACAGGGGCTTTTATGCGCAGCATCCACGGGTTGCCGAGGGCGCGGCGTATGAGGTCGCTAAACTCGGTCGACTGGTACACGCCGCCATCGGTGAGGAAATAGCGGCGGCCGCTCATGCCGTGGTCGAGGGCGAGGAACACCGCCTGCACCACGTCTTCAACGTAGACGAAGGTGATGTCCTGACGCTTGAAGCCCACAGCAAAGTCGATATGCTGACTGATGCTCTTTGCCATAAGGAAATAGTCGCGCTCACGAGGGCCATACACTCCCGACGGGCGCAGGATGATATACGGGAAATCGTTGCCCACAGAGTCGAGAAACTGTTCTGCCTTGAGCTTGCTCTCGCCGTAGGCGGTGTTGGGCTGCGGCGTGTCGTGCTCTGTTATGTCGACGTAGGGCTGCTCCTCATGTATGGCGCCGAAGACGCTGAGCGAACTGATGAAGACGAACCTCTTGAGAGGCATGTTCAGCTTGAGCAACGCCTCGACGAGGTTCTGTGTGCCGAGGGTGTTGGTGCGGAAGAAGTCGTCGCGGTTGATACACTTGGTAGCGCCAGCGGCATGCACCACATACTGAAACTCATGGCCACGCATCTGCTCTATGAGCCGTTCCTCTGACGAGAGGTCAAGCTCAATGAAATGTATGCGCTCGTCCTGTAGGTATCGGCGCGAACTGGTTGGGCGCACCGCCGCCCACACCTCCATGTCGCGGCGCAACGCCTCTTCAACGATAAAACTGCCTATGAAGCCAGTGGCTCCGGTAACTAATATTTTGTTCATATATTATGAATTAAAGCCCCACCCCCGCGCCGCTTCGCGGCTTACCCCTCCCCTTAGGGAGGGGAGTGAATGGCATAGGATATTGAAAGCCCCCCCCCCGCGCCACCTAACGGTGGCTCACCCCTCCCCGTCGGAGAGGGGAGTGAATAGCATGGGCTATTGAATTCTTCACTCTTCGTTCTTCACTTCTCAAGGCTATTGAATTCTTCACTCTTCGTTCTTCACTCTTCACTTCTCAAGGCCATAGAATTCTTCACTCTTCGTTCTTCACTCTTCACTTCTCAAGGCGTCAGCCTTTTTTTTACCTTTAAAAGGTTCCACATACTCACCATTCACCTTCAGCGGTTCGACATGGAGGTTGATGTAGGTGTTGGGTCCGAAGTGGGAACGGAGGTTTTGTTCTATGGCTGTGGCATGACGGTGAGCATCGTAGAGGGATATGTCGCCGGGCATGCGCACATGCATGTCGATAGCGATGTGGCTGCCTATGCGGCGGGTGCGCAGATGGTGTATCTCGCTCACCTCATCCTCCTTCAGCACGAGGTCCACAATCTCTTTCTCCGTGGCCTCGGGCAAGCTCTCCTCAAGAAGCTCGCCAAGGGCTTCGCGAAGCAGGGACCATGCTGTGCGCATGATGAAGAAGCTCACGATGATGGCGGCAATGGGATCAAGCACCGTCCACTTGTCGCCAAGCAGCAGAGCACCGCCGATGCCTATGCCCGTGCCTATGGACGAGAGGGCGTCGCTGCGGTGGTGCCATGCGTTGGCCACGACGGCTTGCGACTGCACACGCCTTCCCGCTGCTGCCGTGAACCTGTAAGCCCACTCCTTGAGCACTATGCTCACCACAGCCGCCACGAAGGCGATGACGCCCGGCATGGCTGGTGCCTCACCTTGCCATGCCTTCAGCACCTTCTCTGCCCCACCATAGCAGATCATCACTCCCACGAAAAGCAGGGAGATGCCAATGATGGCTGTCGCCAAGGTTTCATATTTGCCATGACCGTAGTCGTGGTCGCGGTCCTCGGGCTTGTTGCCCAACCGCACGAACACCACAACAATGATGTCGGTGATGAAATCGGACAGTGAGTGGACGGCATCGGCAATCATTGCCGCTGATCCTCCCACGAAGCCTGCCACAAACTTTAACACAAGCAGCAGCATGTTGATGATGCTGCCGCGAAACGTCACGCCATATATTATGCGCTGGCGCTCTTCGTCAGACATGTTGACATCAGAGTTTTTTGCCTCCGACATGTCTTTGTCTGCCGATTCGTTCTTTACTGTTGTCTTTTCCATAACGTTGCTCCTTTCATGTCTACAAAAAAGACTGAACGGCTGCCTCACAAGACATAAAAGTCAAAATGAGACAGACGCTCAGTCTGCAAAGTTACGCTTTTTTATTTACAATATGACCTTTTTTGCTTTTTATCGAGCCTTTTTTATGTTTAACTCAAGTTTCTCATGTCTTTGACATGCTGTCAGTAAACGAGATATGGGTAAACAAGGAGATTACTTGCCCATTTTCTCCAATGCGCTGTTGAGGAAGCCCACATACTCGCTCACATCCTCATCATAGGAACGTGAGGGGCCGAGGGGCATGCCGTTGCCGTCGACAGCCACATAGAACGGCTGCGTGTTGGCACCGAACTTATGGCGCTGGAGGTAGCTCCACTTGTCGCCGACGGTGCGCAGCGTGCGCTCCTGCCCGTTCTCCTTGACGGTTATAGGCTCGCTGAGCGGTGTCTTGTCGTCGACATAGAGCGAGATGAGCACATACTTGTTGTTGAGCAGGTCTGCCACGGTGGCATCGGTCCACACGGCAGCCTCCATCTTGCGACAGTTGACGCAACCGAAGCCTGTGAAGTCGATAAGGGCGGGCTTGCCCTCCAGACGTGCTGCCGCCATGCCTGCCTCATAAGAGGTGAAGCGCGGGTGAACGGCGTTGCGGTAGAGGTTAAAGTCTTGTGTGGTGACAGGCGGCGAGAAGGCGCTGATGGCCTTGAGCGGAGCACCCCACAAGCCAGGCACCATGTAGACGGCGAACGCCAGCGATGCGATGGCAAGGAAAAACTGCGGCACGTTGGTGCGACGGCCCTCGTCGTCATGGGGGAAGTGGTACATGCCGAGCAGATAGAAGCCCAGCAGCGTGAAGAGCACGATCCAGAGGGCGAGGAAGGTCTCACGGTCGAGGATATGCCAGCCGTAGGCCAGGTCGGCAACCGACAGAAACTTGAGGGCGAACGCCAGCTCTACGAAGCCCAACGTCACCTTTATGACGTTCATCCAGCCGCCCGACTTGGGTGCCGACTTGAGCAGCGAGGGGAAGAGGGCGAACAGGGTGAAGGGTATGGCAAGGGCCAAGGCGAAGCCGAACATACCGACGGCGGGTGCCACGATGGCTCCCTGTGTGCTCACAGCCACGAGCAGGAAGCCGATGATGGGACCTGTGCATGAGAACGACACGAGGGTGAGGGTGAACGCCATGAAGAAGATGCTGAGCATGCCGCTGGTGGTAGAGCTTGCCGAGTTCATCTTGTTGCTCCATGATGAGGGAAGCTGTATCTCGAAGGCGCCGAAGAAGGAGGCGGCAAAGAGCACGAGCATGGCAAAGAACAGGAGGTTGAACACAGCGTTGGTGCTCAGGGCGTTGAGCGTGCTGGCACCAAAGAGCAGCGTCACAGCCAGACCCAGCGCCACATATATGACGACAATGCTCGCACCGTAGGTCATCGCCTCGCGCACCGCCTTGCGACGGTCTTTGTTGCGCTTGAGGAAGAAGCTCACGGTCATCGGTATGATGGGCCACACGCAGGGTGTGAACAGGGCGAGGAAGCCGCCGAGCAGTCCGGCAAAGAAGATGTAGAGGAGCGAGTTGTCGGTCTTCTGCTCAAAGCCTTGCAGCTCCTTGATGACGGGTGTCCACAGCTTGGCGCGGTCGGCAGCGGTGAGACTGGCTGACGCGTCAACAGCGGCGGCGGCAGCGGTAGAGTCAGCATCGGCTGTAGGGTCCACGCCAAACTGGCTGTCCACAGCCATCTCCTCACCGGGACGTGTGGCCACGCCACCGTCGGCACCGCTCTCGTCAATGGCTGCGTTGCGGGCCTCGGCAGCGGTGCTTGCATCCTTTGCTGCTGCACCTTTGGTGTCCTTGTCTGCCACAAAGGCGGGAGCCTTGCCCTGCTTCTTGAGGCTCACCTCTGAGGGCGGCATACATGTCTGGTCGCTGCACGCCCCATACTCGAGCGAGCAGTTGAGCTCATAATGGGGTTTCACAAACCTGATCTTCTGCACGAAGGTGACGCTGTGTTCAAAATAGCGCACGTTCATGCCAAACATCTTGTCCATCTTCGACAGCTCCTTGCCCTTGGGCATGAGCTTGCCCACAAGCTCTATGCCGTCGTGCTGGCTTGCCGAGAACGATGCCTCTATGGGGCCTCCACTGCCAAGGTTGGTTGAGTAGACATGCCATCCTGGCTCTATCTTGCCCGTAAACACTATCTCTGCCTCAGCCGACGAGGTGGTCTTGAGCTGCGCCGTAAACTTCACGGGGTCCACCATCTGTGCGTGGCAGAGCATGACCACAAACAGCAGCAGCGCGGTGAGCGCCGCCTTGCTGCATGTCGTCAAAACGTGATCTTTCGTTATAATTGTCGATTTGTTCATGTTTATGGTTGCCGCTGCTTATCCTACCTGTGAGCCAGGCTTAACGTCACCCTGCACACCTGTGACGGTGAGCGAGCCATCAAAGTTGACAGCCGAGAGGATCATGCCCTGGCTCTCGATGCCCATCATCTTGCGAGGCGCAAAGTTGGCAACGAAGAGCACATCCTTGCCGATGAGCTGCTCCGGCTCATAGTAGGCAGCGATGCCGCTGAGGATGGTGCGGTCCACGCCTGAGCCGTCGTCGATGGTAAACTGAAGGAGCTTCTTGCTCTTCTTCACCTTCTGACAGTCTTTGATGTGGCCCACGCGTATGTCCATCTTCTCGAAGGTCTCAAAGTCGACATTCTCCTTGACGGGAGCAGCCACATAGGCAGCAGCCTCATTGGCCTTCTTCGTGTCTTCGAGCTTCTGGAGCTGAGCGTTGATGGCCTCGTCCTCGATCTTCTCAAACAGCAGGGCGGGTGTGCCAAGCTGATGGCCAGGCTTCAGCAGGTCGGTAGAGCCGAGCTGGTCCCACTGTGTCTCTGCCACGTTGAGCATCTCGCGCAGCTTCTTTGAGCTGAACGGCAGGAAGGGCTCAAACGCGATCTCGAGGTTTGCCACGAGCTGCAGAGAGATGTAGAGGATGGTCTTGACACGCTCCATGTCGGTCTTGGCAACATGCCAAGGCTCGCAGTCGGTGATATACTTGTTGCCGATGCGTGCCAGGTTCATGGCCTCCTTCTGTGCATCGCGGAACTTGAACACGTCGAGCAGAGCCTCAACCTTCTGCTTCACATCCTTAAACTCCTCGATAGCCTTGCGGTCTACCTCCTGGAGCTCGCCACACTCGGGCACCACGCCACCAAAATATTTCTTTGTGAGCTGCAAGGCACGGTTCACGAAGTTGCCGTAGACAGCCACAAGCTCGTTGTTGTTGCGCTCCTGGAAGTCTTTCCATGTAAAGTTGTTGTCCTTGGTCTCGGGAGCATTGGCTGTGAGCACATAGCGCAGCACGTCCTGCTTGCCGGGGAAGTCGTTGAGATATTCGTGGAGCCACACTGCCCAGTTGCGCGATGTAGAGATCTTGTCGTTCTCAAGGTTAAGGAACTCGTTGGCCGGCACGTTGTCGGGAAGGATATAGCCGCCGTGGGCCTTCAGCATGGTTGGGAACACGATGCAGTGGAACACGATGTTGTCTTTTCCGATGAAATGGACAAGGCGCGACTCGGGATCCTGCCACCATTTCTGCCATGAGCCCCACTTCTCGGGATGGGCGTCGCACAGCTCCTTGGTGTTTGAGATGTAGCCGATGGGTGCGTCGAACCACACATAGAGCACCTTGCCCTCGGCTCCTTCCACAGGAACGGGGATGCCCCAGTTGAGGTCGCGTGTCATGGCACGGGGCTGGAGGTCCATGTCGAGCCACGACTTGCACTGGCCGTAGACGTTGGGACGCCACTCTTTGTGGTCTTCGAGGATCCACTGCTTCAGCCAGTCCTGATAGTTGTTGAGCGGCAGATACCAGTTTTTGGTTGCCTTCTTCACCAGTCCGTGGCCCGGGTTGTTCTTGTTTGTGGGGTTGATAAGCTCCTCGGGTGAGAGTGTGGCGCCACACTTCTCACACTGGTCGCCGTAAGCGCCCTCAGCGCCGCAGCGCGGACAGGTGCCCACGATGTTGCGGTCGGTAAGAAACTCGCCCGTCACCTCGTCGCAGAACTGCTCCTCGGTCTTCTCCACCAGCTCGTGCTTGTCGTAGAGCGTGCGGAAGAAGTCGCTTGCAAACTTGTTGTGCACCTTCGATGTGGTGCGGCTATAGATGTCGAACGAGATGCCGAACTCTTCAAACGATTTCTTGATAAGGTTGTGGTAGCGGTCAACCACCTCCTGAACGGTGATGCCCTCCTTGCGTGCACGTATGGTCACAGGCACGCCGTGCTCATCGCTTCCGCCGATAAACATAACGTCCTGGTTCTTCAGGCGCAGGTAGCGCACATAGATGTCGGCAGGCACATACACGCCAGCCAAGTGGCCGATATGCACACCTCCGTTGGCATAAGGCAGAGCCGCTGTCACGGTGGTGCGTTTAAAATTCTTTTCTTCCATTTATGTTCTTGTTTTTTTGTTTTTATCTTGCCAATGATGTTATGCGTCGCTTGCCGCTCGCCAAGGCATGAAAGCCATGCTTTTTAAGCTCGGCGACGGAGCTTTGCGTGTAACAATGTGCAAAATTACTAATTTTTTTATTCACAGCGAGTTTTGCCACTGCATTTTTTCAGTCTCTGTTCAATGAGAGCCATCTTATAACGCCGGTCCATGGAGAACGTCTTGCCGTTTCGCTCTATAAAAGAGAAGAGGTTGAACGCCTTGTCGAGCAAGAAGTTGCGGTCGGGACCCGTCACGGTGTCGGCCTCGGCATAATAGAGCTCGGCGAGCATCTCCATGCGCTCCAGCCGTTGCCCCTCGTCATAGGAGGCGAGAGCACGCATAGCCACATCTATCGTGGCGTTGTGATAAAGCTCATAGGGGCCGATATATTGCTCATAGAGCTTCTTCAGCTCCTCGCGCCGGTGCTCAAGGTCTTTGCCTTCGAGCAAGAGCTGAAGGGCAGCCATAAATTCGCGGATCAACCGCATGATATAATCGCGTTGTAACATTGGTCTTTTTGTTTACACTTCCGTCAAAGCCTCATCGTCATGTCCGCAAAACTGGAACAGCTTCTTGTAGAAGCCGTGCTTCGTCATTGTCGCGGCGTTGCCAAGGATAATCAGTTTCATGCGGGCGCGTGTTATTGCCACGTTCATGCGCCGCAGGTCGGAGAGGAAGCCAATCTGCCCGTCGTCGTTGGCACGCACGAGAGATATTATTATCACGTCGCGCTCCTGACCTTGAAAGCCGTCCACCGTGTTGACGGTGATGAGACGGCGCAGGGGGCGCAGCTCGTCGTCACGGCGTATCAGCTGGCGCAGATACTGCACTTGAGCCCTGTAAGGCGAGATCACGCCCACGTCGATCCGCTCGTCGAGCGCCCGTGTGCGCCCGATCTTTGCATAATAGGAGCGCAGGGTGTCGATGGTGAGCTGTGCCTCTTGCTTGTTTATGCGTCCGAAGCTCTCGCCCACAAACTCTTCCTTTGCCCCCGTGAGCGACGTGTCGATCCATTGCATCGGCTCGTCATAGTCGAGTATGCCGCGGTTCTTGACCTCAGGCGCCGTCTGCACCTTGCCGCCGTAGAACCAGTCGCTCGAAAACTTCATGATGTGCTCGTTCATGCGATACTGCACGCCGAGCAGCGTCACCGCCTCGGGGTGGTTCTCCACGATGCGCTCCATGAGCGTCTTGCCCAGTCCGCCGCGCAGGGCGGCGATGCTCTTCACCGTCGGTGGCAACTGACAATGGTCGCCTGCAAACACCACACGCGTGGTGCGGCGCATGGGAATCCAGCAGGCAGCCTCCAGAGCCTGTGCCGCCTCGTCGATGAACAGCGTCCCAAACTTCATGCCGTCCAGCAGCCGGTTGGCTGCTCCCGTGAGCGTGGAGGCTATGACACGCGCCTCGCCAAACAGCTCGGCGTTGATGCGCAGCTCCAGCTCGGTGGCACGGCTCTTCAGACGTTCCATCTTCTGGTGCCAGCTGTCAGAGCGTTTGCGTTGCGACCGCAGCTCGCGCATGGCCTTGCGCAGGCTCCACAGCTGCGGGTAGTCGGGATGTGCCTCGAAGCGCCGTTCATAGGTGAACGACAGCATCTTGTCGTTGACCCTTGTGGGGTTGCCTATGCGCAAGACCGAGATGCCACGGTCAACGAGCTTCTCGGCAATCCAGTCAACCGCCATGTTGCTCTGGGCACACACCAGCACCTGACTCTCCCTTTGCAGCGTCTCGTGAATGGCCTCCACGAGCGTCGTCGTCTTGCCCGTGCCTGGAGGGCCATGCACCACCATCACGTCTTTCGTCCACAGCACCTCGTTCACCGCCTTCTCCTGTGTGGCGTTGAGCCACGGGAAGCGCATGGGCGCGAAAGCGAAATGTTGGGGTTTCACCGTCGGCGTGTAGAAGAGGTCGCGCAGATAAGCCAGGCGGTTGCCCTTGGCACGCATGGCGCGGTCGAGGGCCTCGAACATCAGGCGGTAGGAGGTCTCGTCAAACGACAGTTGCACACCCAGCGGTGCGCCAGGCTGTTGCAGCTCCACCGCCCTCGACATGTCGGGCAGCGTCACCACCATGCGTCCCCCGTCGGCATAGCTCACCGTGGCGGTGAACGACAGATAGCTGATGGTGGTCTGTTCGTTCTTCACGGGTGCCGGGGTGGTGGTGAAGAACATCACGGGGCGTCCAAACTCAAAGTTGTGTTCAATGTCGTCATCCTGTTGCCGCACAATCTCCACACAGGGCTGGTTGAGCGAGTTATAATAGCTTCGTCCCGCCGTCACCGGGTACCACGCGTCGCCACGCTTCACCTTGCGTGCCATGCCTGTGGCCTCCGTCTGCCGTCGGAAACTCTCCTTCTCACAGGCATATTCGACCTGCAAGAGGGCTTTTTGCTGCATTAATGCTTGAATAGGCGTATTCATAACTGCAAAAGTACTGATTTTTTTGTATCTTCGCATCATAATTTTGCTTAATAAGCGAAAGAGGGTTGCAAGAAGGAGCCACAGGAGGCATTTCAAGAAGGAGCCACAGGAGGCATTTCAAGAAGAAGCCATAAGGCATTTCAAGAAGCAATAAAAAAAACGAAAAAGAACAAGAAGAAGATGATAACACTCAAGAACCTCGTTGTGGGCTACCCCGACGGCCGACACACAAGACAGCTCAACCACGCTGCCAACGAAGAGGCGCATGACGGCATGCTCACCTGCCTCATTGGCGCTAACGGCGCAGGCAAGTCGACCTTGCTGCGCACCATCGCGGGCTTCCAGTTGCCCCTCGAAGGCACGGTGTTGCTTGGCGGCGACGATGTGCGGGCGCTTTCGCCCCGTCAGCGTGCAGAGCGCATGGCGGTGGTGCTCACCGACCGGCCCGACGTGATGTGTACCACGGTGTGGGAGATGGTGGCCACTGGGCGTGCTCCCTTCACGGGCTTCTGGGGGCGTCTCTCCGGTAAGGACCGCAACATCGTGACCCGCTCGTTGCGTCTTGTCGGCATAGAGTGGATGGCAGACCGAACGGTGGCGAGCCTCAGCGACGGTGAGCGTCAGAAGGTCATGATTGCCAAGGCGTTGGCGCAACAGACGCCTGTCATCCTCCTCGATGAACCGACGGCTTTCCTCGACTATCCAAGCAGGGTGGAGGTCATGCAGCTCCTCCTTAACATCGCCCACGAAGAGCACAAGACCGTGCTCCTTTCCACCCACGACCTTGACCTCGCCCTCCAAACCGCCGACCGCATCTGGCTTTTTGAGAGAGAGAGAGGGGAAAAGAAGGAGGAAGAGGAAGGAAAAGAGGAAGAGGAAGAGAAAGAGAAGAAGACAAATGGAGACGAGATGTCAAAAATAATAAGCGGCACCCCACAAGAGCTTGTTTCCAATGGTAGCATCTCACGGTTTGCAAAAGGGGCATAAAAATGTTTGTAAAAGGAGCATAAAAAGAGATGTCAATCAAGCCGAAGTCGGCGCGTTTCGGTCGGCGTGTATGCTGATCTCGGTCGGGATATGTGTGTACCTCGGTCGGGATACATGTGTACCTCGGTCGGGATGCGTGTGTACCTCGGTCGGGGTACATGTGTACCTCGGTCGGAGCGCGATGATCAACAAGTCTCTTTGACACGACAAGGGAGGATTCTTGACATTCTCGATTGAACTCCTTGACATTCACAATGGAGTTTCTTTAACATTCTCCTTAGCGTATTTTTAAAGACAATAGAGACAATAGAGACAAATTTTTTCGATGAAATTCCCTATGAATTTCCCGAAGAATTTTAATAGCATAAACCATTGGTTTCTTCACTCTTCCCTTATAAAGGCGTCAGCCCTTTTTTACCTTTTTACTTTTTTACCTTTTTACCTTTAAAACCTCCCCCGTCAGAGGATGTCGGAACGTTATCTGTTCGGCATGTAGGTATAGACGTTGAGCGATGTTGGCAGACGGTTCGATGGCGTTGCCATAGAGCGGGTCGCCCAAGATGGGGCAGTTGAGGCCGAGGTGGTGGGCACAGTGCATGCGCAACTGGTGCGTGCGTCCCGTGACGGGCGTGAGGGCGATGAGCTGATGCCCGTCGATAACCTTAAGCAGGTGGAAGCGGGTGACAGCGGGCTTGCCATGCACAAAGTCGACAAGCTGTCGCGGACGGTCATCGAGGTCTGGACGCAACGGCAGCGTTATCGTGCCTGTGTGAGACGAATGCCACACCACATGGTCGCCTGTCAAACCTTCATGAGGCACCCCTTCGAGCAAGGCGAGGTAGCTCTTGCTGACGGTGTGGTCAAGAAACTGCTGCTGCAAGGCCTTATGCGCCTCGCGGGTGCGGGCGATGAGGAGCAGTCCGCTGGTGTCCATATCCAGTCGGTGAACGATGACAGGCACATCGGCAGCTATGCCGTAATGCTCGCGCACAATGCTTTCTACCGACAGACGGCAACTCTTGCCTGGCACGCTGAGCATGCCCGACGGCTTCGACACCACCGCCATCTGCTCATCCTCATATATAATATGTAGGGACGCTCCACATTTCTTATATATATGACCCTGCGCGTCTAAGAAACCATTATCGTCAAGAGAGGCTTTATCTGCATGAGCTTCATTTGTATCAATAGAGGCTTTATCATCAAGAGAGCCTTTTTCATCATTCGTTGTTCCCCCACCCTCTTCTCTCAACGGATAAACCTCCTCGGCACCAGGCAACGGGGCATCGAGCCCCTGGAGCATAAACTGAAGGATGGGATAACACTTGCTGCGACAGGGAGGGTAAAACTGTAGATGGCGGCGCACCTCGGTGGGAGGAGGGGCACCAAGCCAAAACTCGGCAAGGGAGACGGGGCGCAGGTTGTGGGCATAAGCAAACTGTAGGAGCTTCGGAGCGCAACAGTCGCCAGCCCCTGCCGGTGGCAGCGTGCCGTTGAAACGGGCGAATATGTCGATGAGCGTGCGGCGCATGCCCTTGGCGTTGAGCATGACATACTGGTCGAAGAGCCACCGCTGCAAGGCATCGCTACCCTCGCGGCGCTCACGCTTAAGAGCCTCGATCTCAGACTCCAAGATATCGAGAGCCTCTTGATGTTCAGCCACGGAGGCCTCACAGCTTTTCATGAGACGGCGGAGCTGCGCCTTGTCGTGCTGACTCTCGCGTATGAGCATGGCCTTCGTGGCATCGTCCATCTGCGGCTGCTCACGACGCATGGTGTCGCGCCGCGCCTTGCGTGCCTTCACCTCCTCGCGCTCCCGGGCTATCACCCTGCCGGTCTGTTGGCGCACTTGCTCAAGACGCTGCCGCGCCTCGAAGAGCTGCGGGCGTTGCATGAGCTCTGCTATGCGGCGGTTCATGCCGCTGATCTCGCGCTCCTTGGTCTTGAAATGGCCATCGGGCTGCTGAGCATCGAAGACGGGCGGCACGAAGAACGGCCAGTCGTTACGCCCACCGAGCAGACCCGAGTGGGCAGCAAGGAACGCAAGGCATCCGCCAGGGGCCTCAACAACGAGCACGCCATACATCTTGCCGCACACCTCGCCCGCTGTCAGCTCCGGGTGCTGCTCCACATAAGCAGCCACGCGGCGGGCGGCAACGAAGGCGAGAGCGCGGGGCGACTGACTGGTCTGCCCCCCACCCTCTGCTCCTGTCATGTCGTGCAGCCAGTTGTTGAAACAGCCTTTTTCGGCTGCCTCTCTGTTTTTACCGTTACTCATCGTTCTTATTGACTTTTTGTTTCGTTATTAAACACCTGAAACCATCAAAAACAAAAACAGGCGCCCCCAGCGAGGACGCCCGTAAGTGTATGTGTGTTGAAGACCTACTTCTTTGTCGACTCCAGCACAGGCAGGATGGCTGTGCCTATGCAAGCGTTAGGCATCTGGATGTTGAGCAGGGCGCACACCGTGGCTGCCATGTCCACAATCTTGGTGGGCTGGTAGGTGTTGCCGTGGCCGATCTTCCATCCCATGAACAGCAAGGGGATATGTGCGTCGTAGGGGTTCCATGCGCCGTGGGTCGTGCCGATATAATCGTCGCCGAAGCGCCATGTAAACACCTGAGGATGCGTGATGAACATTATCTCGCCTGTGCGGCCGGGGCAGTAGGCGTTCAAGGCACGCTCGCGCAAGAACTCGGGCATGTTGCTTGTTGCGATGTGCTCCATGTCGACAACATACTGTGCCTCGGGATCTTTCTTCAGCTCCTTGATGGCAGCAGCCTTCACGTCGTCCCAAGAGAGCTTGTTGGCCTCAATGAGCTCACGGTCAAGATAAAAGAAGTTGTTAAGCATGTCCTTGATGAGGTTGCCCTGCACGCCAAACTGCTTTGCCAGCTCCTCGTTGGCTTTCTTCATGGCACCCTTGCCGTCCCATCCGCCAGCGGGGATTTTGTGTTTCTTCAGCAGGTTGGGGTTATGGGCACCACCATGGTCGGCGGTCATCACCACCATATAGTTGCCCTTGCCCACCTGCTCGTCGAGAGCTGTGAGGAAGGCGGCGAGCTCCTTGTCTGAGCGCATGTAGACGTCCTGGTTCTCCTTGCCGCGTGTGCCATACTGGTGGCCTACGGCGTCGGTGCTTGAGATGCTCACGCACAACATGTCGGTGACATCATGCTTGCCCATCTGCTCGTTCTTCAGAATGGCCTTGGCGAGGTTGAACGTGGCGGTCACGCCGTCGCTGCTGACCTTAAGTTCCTTACCCGGCACAGCGTTCTCCTTATTGTATTTCTGCATCCAGTCGGGCAACTTTTCCATATAATAGGTGCTGGTGACGAAGCATCCCGAAGGTTTGTCGTACCAGTAGGCAGCGTCGGCAGCATGTCCTGCGGGCAGAATGGCGGCACGGTCTTTCAGCGCCACGCCCACCACCTTAGCTTTCTGGTCGGTAGCCATCTTCAGCTGGTCGCCGATGGTTGTCGAGAGGAGATGAACGGGGGAAGCCTCACCGGTTTTACCCTTTGCTCCAACCGTCTTCACGCTGTGGTCCTCGCAGCTTGACACCTGCTTGCCGTTGACATAAAAGTTGTTGCCGGCGATGCCGTGGAAGGCGGGCACCGAGCCTGTATAATTGCTCGTGTGGCCAATGGCTGTGACGGTGGGCAGATAGTTGATCATCTGGTTGTCGCAACTGAAGCCCTCGTTCATGAGACGCTTGAAGCCGCCCTCGCCGAACTGGTCGTAATAATAGGTGAGATAGTCCCAACGCATCTGGTCAAAGATTATGCCCACCACAAGTTTCGGTCTCTGGATCTGTGCGTTGGCTATCATGGCCATGCAGCAGAGAATTAGTGTAATAAAATGCTTTTTCATATTGTCTGTTAAGATTGTTCCTTTTGCAAAGCTAATGCAAATCGAGAGCTAAAGGTCAAGCTTGCTTGAACCCTTAGCCGAGATGCAGCTTAGGTTATGCAAAGCTAATGCAAATCGAGAGCTAAAGGTCAAGCTTGCTTGAACCCTTAGCCGAGATGCAGCTTAGGTTATGCAAAGGTAACAATAAAAATCGTAACATCCGTTTCGCGTGGCCCGATTTTTTGGTTTAAAACCCGCCGCCGTCCATTTTTCCCGATGTTTGCCCGCACAGCAGGCAAATGGCGGGGCGAAGATTAAAAAGTTGGCGCTTTTGTTTGTTGTGTCACTAAAAAACCGTAACTTTGGCCAAAACAAATGTGGGGTGCTGGCAATCTCCCGCGCCTATATAAACATAATATATAGACATTGACGCTATGGAAAAGGAAAACAAAATTACACAGGAAAATTTCGAATCCACATATCAGGACGAAATAGAGGTGGCACGCATAGACAAGTTTGTGTGCGACGAGATGGCACGCCAGATTCACCGTTACATCAAGGCGATGAAAGGCAGCAAGCAGATCATGCTCAAGTTTGAGGAGAGCATGGCCGGGATGACGGTTGAACAGAAAGAGGAGGTGATAGCCAAATATATTGACCTTAACCGCAAGGCCATCAGCGGTCTCGACTTCAAGATCGTGCTCGCACGCTCCATGGCCAACTATTGCGACACGTTCGCCTATCTTGTGCATCTGGTCAACGACAAGCGCAAGATGGTGTTCTATCTGAACAGGATAAAAGACAAGTATCTACAGTTTCACGAGGTCTTTGAGCAAGACGGCCATTTCGGCATGAAAGACTATAAGGGCAACATCCTGCTCCACCCCGTCTACGATTTCCTGCGCACCTGCTATGTGTATGTCGATGACCTCAAGTCGCTCCCCGTCATAGCACAGAAGGACGGCAAGATGGGTCTGGTCATGCCCGACGGCAACGACACCGTGGTCGCTCCCTTCGAGTATGACGACATTTCGCTGCGCGACGAATATCCCTATTTCGAGGCTGTGAAAGAAGGCGTGGAAGGCGTCATCAACAGCGACGGAAGGTTTCAGGGAACTGTTTAAAGGTAAAAAGGTAAAAAGGTAAAAAGGTAAAAAAGGCTGACGCCGTTTAAAGGTAAAAAAGTAAAAAGGTAAAAAGGTAAAAAAAGGCTGACGCCGTTGAGAAAGGTTTATATTCTTTATCTTATGGCTTCTTATGGCTTTATGGCTTCTTATGTTTTTATAAAACCTATAAGATACATAAGACCTATAAGCCACATAAGACCTATAGCTCAAGCAATAACATTATATCCTATCTCAACGGCGTAGCCTTTTTTTACCTTTTTACCTTTTTACCTTTTTACCTTTAACAGATTTCCCCCAGATCCCGCTCAATAGGTATCCCGCAGTTTTTGTCCTCGTTGTCGCGGTTCTTGTCGATGAGGTTATACACCGAGTCCATGGCTTTCTGGGTCGACTGCGCAAGCGTCAGGCCCTCAAGCATGTGACCAATGAGCACGGCAGAGAAGATATCGCCTGTGCCTGGGAAATGGACAGGTATCTCGCTGAACGGCAGTTCAAAATAGGTGCTGTTCATGTGGCTATAGCCAACCACCGAGGGACGGCCCTCAACAAGGATGCTTGTTATCACCACCGACTTGGCTCCTATCTCTCTCACACCATCGATCAGCGCCTTTGCCTCGTCACGCGACACGCCCTCGGCATGATAAGGCTGGTCGGTGAGCAGACACGCCTCGGTGTGGTTGGGATAGGTCACATCGGCCACGCTCACCATCTCGCGCATGGCCTTTACAGCTGCCTTGCCCACGCCGTTGTAGAGCTGGCCCTCGTCGCCCATCACAGGGTCCACAAACACCAGAGCACCCTTCTTGGCTTGCTCGCGGCAGAACTGTGACACCACCTCGGCCTGACGCTCCGACGGCATGTAGCCTGTTGCCACGGCATCAAACTTGAAGCCGAGCTTCTTCCAGGTCTTCAGGGTGCCAACGATGTAGTCGGTGGTCTCCAACTGCTCAAAACGACCATACTCGAACGTATTGGAAATGAGCATGGTGGGAATGTTATAGGTAGGATGTCCCATATAAGAGAGAATGGGCATCATGACCGCTGTGGCCACCTTGCCATAACCCGGCATGTCGCACACGAGCAGAACGTTTTTCTTGTTTTCTGTCATCACAATCTTTTTGCTTTTTATTTGCAAACTTACTCAAAAAATGTCGTATTTTTTCTTTTTATTGTGAAAAAATGACAATTGGGGGGTTCAAATTTGTGCTTTGTCAATAAAAATAATTACCTTTGCACGTCTTACACGCATGATGCGCGCGACATAAAAACTCACTCATTCACACTAAAATATAAGCGACACAATTCAACACAATGAAAGATATTTGCTGCATTGGACACATCACCAAAGACAAGATTGTCACACCACGTCAGACCGTCTACATGGCGGGCGGCACCTCATTCTATTTTGCTTGCGCCTTCAGTCACCTCCCCAACAAGGTGTCTTTTGAGTTGGCCACCAAGCTCGGAGCCGATGAGATGCATGTGGTTGAAAAGATGCGCAATGCAGGCATTGACGTGCGCACATGGCTCAGCCGCAAGTCGGTGTTCTTCGAGAACATCTATGGCGAGGACCAGAACGACCGCACGCAGAAGGTCAGAGCAAAAGCCGACCCGTTCACCGTGGAAGAGGTGCAACAGCTCGACGCAAAGATCTATCATCTTGGCTCGCTCCTTGCCGACGACTTCTCACCCGAGGTGGTGAAATGTCTCGCACAGAAGGGACGCATATCTATCGACGCACAGGGCTACCTGCGCGAGGTGCGCGGAGAGGATGTCTTCCCCATCGACTGGGCAGACAAACGCGACATCCTGGCTTACACCGACATCCTGAAGGTCAACGAGCACGAGATGGAGGTCATCACAGGCTGTCCGGAGCCTCACGACGCTGCCCGCCAGCTCGCCATCTGGGGCGTGAAAGAGGCTGTGGTGACGCTGGGAAGCTATGGCTCGCTCATTCTTGCCGACGGCCATTTCTACGAGATTCCGGCCTACGCACCACACGAGATTGTAGATGCTACAGGCTGCGGCGACACCTACTCGGCCGGCTACCTCTACTGCCGCTCACAGGGCGAGAGCATAACAGAGGCGGGCAAGTTTGCTGCCGCCATGTGTACGCTGAAGCTCGAACATAGCGGACCGTTCGACAGAAACATTGAAGAGGTGGAGAAGGTTATGAGGTGATTGTTGATTTTTGAATTTTGAATTGTTGCGGCTTTGCCGCAATTTTGAATTTTTGAATTTTGAATTGTTACAAGGCACAGGGCTTTTTGAGCATTTTTTTGGGGGCTTTGAGCATTGAGCAAATCGAGCATTTGAGCAAATCGAGCATTGAGTAAATCGAGCATTGAGCAAATCGAGCATTGAGCAAATCGAGCATTGAGCAATTTGAGCAAGTGTCTTCATACACTAACGCTGCTTGTTACCTTCGTGGCCACAGCGCTACATGCACAGGCACAGGCAAAGACAGCCTATGGCATGTTATGCTATGACGAGAAACAGGTGCGCATACCCAACTCGTTCGTGAGTCTTCCCTTTGCAAGACATCTCTATTGGTGGAGCCATTGTCAGAGCTACCAACTTTGCAGATAAGGTATCGTTGTTATCAGAGAACGGTGCCAAGACGGTGCTGGTTCCGATGGATAATCTGCAAGAGATGGCCACCCTTCCTGCCACTATTTTGGGCAAGACGGATGTGCCTTTCTATGGCAATGGCCAGATGATTATTCAGAAAATTATATAGCCCGTCTTCACTTACCTCTCTCAATCGAACAACCCTGGGGTCGCCACATCGCTGTCATACATGTTGCGGCCCAGATGCTTGTAGGCAAGCGGGGTGACGACACGTCCGCGTGGCGTGCGCTTTATGAAACCCTCCATGATGAGGTAAGGCTCATACACCTCCTCCACGGTGCCTGCATCCTCGCCGATGGCGGTGGCGATGGTAGACACGCCCACAGGACCGCCGCGAAACTTGTCGATGATGGTAAGCAAGATCTTGTTGTCGATCTCGTCGAGACCATACTGGTCGATGTTGAGCGAACTGAGCGCTATGTTGGCTATCTCGGTGTTTATGCGTCCGCTGCCCTTGACCTGGGCAAAGTCGCGCACGCGACGCAGCAGAGCGTTGGCGATACGAGGCGTGCCGCGTGAACGGCGCGAGATCTCCAGTGCCGCATCGTCGTCAATGGGCACGTTCAGGATCGCTGCCGAGCGTTTGATGATGCGCGTGAGCGTGGCAGGGTCATAATATTCGAGGTGCAGGTTTATGCCGAAACGAGCACGCAAGGGAGCCGTGAGCAGTCCGCTGCGCGTGGTTGCTCCCACAAGCGTGAACGGGTTAAGGTCGATCTGTATTGACCGTGCCGACGGACCCTTGTCGATCATGATGTCTATGCGGTAGTCTTCCATCGCCGAGTAGAGATACTCCTCCACCACAGGCGACAGGCGGTGAATCTCGTCAATGAAGAGCACGTCGCGCGGTTCCAGCGAGGTCAGAATGCCCGCCAGGTCACCGGGCTTGTCGAGTACCGGTCCGCTCGTTATCTTGAAGCCCACGCCCAGCTCGTTTGCAATGATGTTGCTGAGCGTTGTCTTGCCCAGACCCGGAGGTCCATGCAAGAGCGTGTGGTCGAGCGGCTCTCCACGATATTTTGCTGCCTCCACAAACACCTCCAGGTTTTCCACCACCTTCGGCTGTCCGCTGAAGTCGCCAAAGCGCAATGGTCGCAGAGCGTTCTCAAAGTCTTTCTCCTTTGAGGTCGTGCCCTCTTGTCTTATATCGAAATCGTCTGTCATCACGTTTGTTTTGTTTTGTTTATGCAAACTTACTCATTTTTTTCCGAATAAACGTTCTTCCAAGCAAATGTTCTTTTATCATTAACCGTTTTTTTACCATTCAAAGCGCCCCAAACGTCACCATAACGCTGCCGTTAGCCTCATGTTTTTCATCGTTTCAATGCTAAAATTAGTCAAAAAGAAAATTATCAGCAAAATTTTTTGACAAAATGTTGGCTGTGTCATTTATAATCGCTAATTTTGCTAACAATTTGTAACCGTAAATAGAAAAAACTTAAACTATTGATTAATGGACAAAATTGATAATTTGGATAAGAAGATTCTCAGCATCCTCTCCAAAAACGCGCGTATACCTTTTAAAGATGTAGCCGCCGAGTGTGGAGTGTCGCGTGCTGCCATACACCAGCGTGTGCAGCGTCTTATGGAAGACGGCATCATCACAGGCAGCGGATTTGACGTAAACCCCAAGAGCTTAGGCTATTCGACCTGCACCTATGTGGGTCTTAACCTTGAGCGCGGCAGCATGTACAAGGATGTCGTTAAGCGTCTGCTCACCATTCCCGAGATTGTGGAATGTCATTTCACCACTGGCCCTTACACCATGCTCGTGAAGCTCTATGCCCAGGACAACGAACAGCTCATGGACCTGCTCAACAACAAGATGCAGGGCATACCCGGCGTGGTTTCTACCGAGACACTCATCTCGCTTGAGCAGAGCATAAAGAGAGAGATTCCTGTTCACACAGAAGAATAAGACAATAAAATCAACGAGCCATGGCTCAAGGTTTTAAGGTTCTAAACCAAAGACAACGGTTTGAGGTTCAAGACAGGAGCCGCATGACATAATCCCCTTACCTGTAGGAACGTTGCACTTTTATATATGTAACAGCTTTTCGTCTGAAAGCGTTGTAAGAAGCTTTTCTTCAAGAGGGAAGCGTTGTTAAACAGCTTTAAAGAAAGGAAACGCTGTTTGAAGCTTGTCTTCAGAAGAAAGCCATATATATGTGTGCAACGCGGCACGGGACGGGGATTTTTGTTATATAACGTGTAACAAACAACTGGTTTTGCGATGTGTAAATTCAATCTTAAGAATCGACTTAAAGAGATATACAGCAAGTTTCCCGAAGCAGAGAAAGTTCCCGTCATTGGCATAACGACCAACCACGAGGGCATGGACGCCACGCTGCGAGAGAAATATTATGAACAGGTGGTGAAGGCTGGCGGCGTGCCTATGCTCATTCCGCCCGTCAACGACGTTAACGTCATTATAAACACGCTCAACGCCATCGACGGACTAATCCTTAGCGGCGGGGCCGACATCAACCCCTTGTGGCAGAACGAGCAGCCATCGCCACAGCTGCACAACATCAACAGCTATCGCGACGAGGCAGAGCTGCTCATCACACGTCTCGCCTATAACCGCTGCGTGCCTATCTTCGGCATCTGCCGCGGCATGCAGACGCTGGTCACAGCCCTTGGCGGACATGTGTGCCAGGACATCAACTCGCTCGAAGGGGTGCTGAAACACTCGCAAGACGCTGACCGCTCGGAGCCCACACACAAGGTGGAGCTGGAGATGGGCAGCATGATAGAGACCTACATGGAAGACTGTTCACTCTACGTCAACTCGTTCCACCACCAAGCCATCGACAACCCCGGACCGCACCTGCAGGTGTCGGCGGTGGCACCCGACGGCATCATTGAGGCCGTGGAGAGCATGAAGGAGCAGAAGCCGGTCTTTGCAGTGCAGTGGCATCCCGAATGGATGGGCGACGACGGTCTGCCCCTCTTCCGCTGGCTCGTGGCTGAAGCACAGCTGCACGCCAAGGCGAAGGAGATACACCGCGACATCATAACACTCGACTCTCATTGCGACACGCCGATGTTCTTCCCGCAAGGTGTCGACTTCGGAACGCGCGACGAGCGCATTCTCGTTGACCTGCACAAGATGCACGAGGGACGGCAGACGGCTGTTACGATGGTCTCGTATCTTGAGCAGCCCAAGGACGGCAAGACGTTCAAGGAGATTGCGCCCTTCCCCGTGGAGGGCCCGAAAGAGTATGCCGACCTCATTTTCGACAAGATTCAAGACATTGTCGATGCCCACTCCGACGATCTGGCACTGGCACGCACACCCGACGAGTTGCTCGCCAACAAGAAGGCGGGCAAGCACACCATAATGCTGGGCATAGAGAACGGACAGGCCTTTGACCACTCGCTCGACAACATTGACCATTTTGCCAAGCGAGGCATCGTCTACACCACCCTGTGCCACAACGGCGACAACGACATCTGCGACTCGGCACGCGGCACACAGACATGGGGCGGCGTGAGCCCCTTCGGCCGTGAGGTTATTGCACGCATGAACAAGCTAGGCATCATGGTAGACCTCAGTCATGCCGCCGAGAGCTCGTTCTACGATGCGCTGGAACTGAGCACCAAGCCTATAGTGTGTTCCCACTCCAGCTGCCGCGCCCTCTGCGACCATCCGCGCAACCTCACCGACGACCAGATGAGATGTCTCGCACAGAAAGGTGGCGTCATGCAGGTAACAGCCTATCATGGCTTTCTCTCAGAAACAAGCGAGGCGACGATTCAAGATTTCATGGAGCACCTGCGCCATGCCGTAGAGGTGATGGGCATAGACCATGTGGGTCTGGGCACCGACTTCGATGGCGACGGCGGCATACCTGGCCTTGCCGACAGCAGCGACATGCTCAATTTCACACGCGAGCTCCTCATAAACGAGTTCTCTGAAGAGGACATAAAGAAGATATGGGGCGGCAACTGGCTGCGCGTCATGCGTGAGGTGCAAGACGTAAGATAAACCCGACGAGAGGATAAAGCTCCCCACAAGGTTTTCCACAACAACATCAACAACAATGAAAAAAAGTTTTCTGTATTTTTGTGCAGCCATCGTCATGGCAGCAACCATAAGCTCTTGCAAGAGCGCCAAGAAAGACAGCACAGCGGGCGACGAGGCTGTGGCCCTGGTGGGACCGACGTTCAACGCCGACTCTGCCTACGCCTACTGTGAGCAGCAGTGTCTGTTTGGTCCGCGAACGATGAACAGCGAGGCACACGACAAGTGTGCGCAATGGATCATCAACAAGTTTAAGCAGTTTGGCTGCGAGGTGACCACACAGAACGCCGACCTGAAGGGTTGGGACGGCACCATACTGAAGAGCCAGAACATCATAGCCCGCACCAAACCCGAGGTGACAACACGCCTGCTGGTGTGCGCCCACTATGACAGTCGCCCATGGGCAGACAACGACCCCGACTCTACCAACTGGCGCAAGCCCGTGATGGCTGCCAACGACGGCGCGAGCGGCGTGGCTGTGATGCTGGAGCTTGCCCGACTGATGCAGAACGACAGCACGGTGAACGTGGGTGTCGACTTCGTGTGCTTCGATGCCGAAGACTGGGGCACGCCTCAGTGGGCCGACGTGGCAGACAACGGCGACACATGGGCGCTCGGCGCTCAATATTTTGCTGAGAACCTGCCGAAGAACTATGACGTGCGCTACGGCATACTCCTCGACATGGTTGGCGGTCAGGGTGCGCGTTTCTACCAGGAGGGTGTGAGCAAGCAATATGCCCCCGAGATCGTGAAGAAGGTGTGGCGTGCTGCCCGTCAGGCTGGCTACGAGAGCATGTTCCCAAAGAGCGAGGGAGGCATGATCACCGACGACCATGTGCCTTTGAACCAGAAGGCCAACATACCCACCATCGACATCATTCCTTACTATCCCGACTGTCAGCAGAGCAGCTTCGGTCCAACATGGCACACCGTCGTCGACGACATGCAACACATCGACCGCAACACGCTGATGGGTGTGGGACAGGTCATGGTGCAGGTTATTTTTAGTGAAAAGTAATTTTAAAGGTAAAAAAGTAAAAAGGTAAAAAGGTAAAAAAAGGGCTGACGCCTTGAAAGTGAAGAGTGAAGAGTGAAGAATTCAATAGCCCTTGGCTAATCACTCCCCGCCCTAAGGGGAGGGGTGAGCCGCGAAGCGGCGCGGGGGGGGGGCTTTAAAATTCTAAAAATCAACATTGCGCCATCGGCGCAACAATTCAAAAATCAAAATTCAAAAATCAAAAATCTAACAGCCTTAGCTACTCACTCCCCTCTCCGACGGGGAGGGGTGAGCCACCGACAGGTGGCGAGGGGGAGGGGCTTTATTAACCAATCCAACGAGTATGGCATACACACGTTTGACGGCTGCCGAAGCGGCCGCGCTAATCAAGAATGACGACAACATCGGATTCAGTGGATTCACACCCAACGGCATTCCCAAGGCCATCATCAGAGAGGTGGCCAAGAAGGCGAAGGCACTACATGCCGACGGACAACCCTTTCAGGTGGGAATAGTGACGGGTGCGTCGGGCTGCCAGAGTCTGGAAGGCGACATGGCCAACATCCATGCGATAAAGTTTCGCGGACCGTTCTCTACAAACAAGGACTTCCGCATACACACCAACCTCGGCGAGATCGACTATGAGGACATGCACCTCGGACATGTGGCTGAGCGTCTGCGCCGTGGCTTCTACGGCGAGCTGCAATGGGCCATCATAGAGGTGAGCAGCCTTGAGGAGGGCGACGCCATGTGCAAGGCATACCTCACCACGGCGGGCGGCATCGTGCCCACCATCGTGCGCCTGGCCAAGCACATACTGATAGAGGTGAACCATTTCCACAGTCCCGACTCAAAGTTCCTGCACGACGTCTACGAGTGTGACGAATATCCAAACCGCCAGCCCATCCCTCTGCTCTCGGTGGGACAGCGCATAGGCACCAACTACGTTGAGATTGACCCCAAGAAGATTGTGGGCGTCGTAGACTGCAACATCCCTGAAGAAGCACGCGCCTTCGTTGACCCCAACGAGGAGACGACACGCATAGGACAGAACGTTGTCGACTTTTTCCTGCGCGACATGAAAGCGGGCCACATACCCTCAACAATGTTCCCAATACAGAGCGGCGTGGGCACCACGGGCAACGCCGTGCTCAAAGCCATAGGCCGCTGCGAGGGCTTGCCGCCCATGGAGGTGTTTAGCGAGGTTGTGCAAGATGCGGTGATCGAGCTGATCGAGAACGGCAAGATCTCACAGGCATCGGCGGCTGCCATGACCTGCACCAACGAGTGCATACAGCACGTCTACGACAACATCGACTTCTTCAGCCGTCATCTCACCCTGCGCCCCAGCGAACTGTCAAACGCGCCCGAGCTCATTCGCCGCTTCGGTGTCATCGCCATGAACACCGCCTTGGAGTGTGACCTCTATGGCAACGAGAACTCAAGCCACATCTGCGGCTCAAGTCTGATGAACGGCATCGGCGGCTCATGCGACTATGAGCGCAACGGCTCCATAAGCATCTTCTACACCCCGTCCACAGCCAAAGGCGGCAAGATCAGCGCCATCGTACCTATGTGCTGCCATGTCGACTCAACGGAGCACGATGTCGACATCATCGTCACCGAGCAAGGCGTGGCCGACCTGCGCGGCAAAGGACCTATGCGTCGCGCACAAGAGGTCATTGAACACTGTGCCCACCCCGACTACAAGCCTCTGCTGCGCGAGTATCTGCGCATAGCGCCACAAGGCCATGAGCCACAGTCGATGCGTGCTGCCCTCGCCTTCCACGACACCTTCCTCAACAAGGGCGACATGCGCCTGTGCGACTTTGGTGAATATCTTTAACCCCCCAAAACTGTAAAAGATGAATTTTTTATTATCGGTAGTGGTGAGCATCCTCTCTTATGGTGCTGTACCTAACGACACGACAGTGAACAACGCGTGTGCCATAAACAAAGCCATAGAAGAATGTGCCGACAAAGGCGGTGGCACAGTGGAGGTGCCCGAAGGTGTGTTCACAACAGGAAGCGTGTTCCTGCATTCGGGCGTCACACTGAAGCTGGACAGCGGCGCGGTGTTGCTCGGCTCCAATCGCTTAGACGACTACTCGTCGTTGAAGACCACCTTGGACCTGTCTCGTTATGAGAGCGGACAAGGAACGGTCAACTACAACAGTGCCACAGACCAGCAATGGTCGAAAGCCATGATCTTCGGCGTCGGATGCACAGGGGCTGGCATTGAAGGCTCTGGCTGCATTGACGGGGGCGACGTGCGCAACGCGCTCGGAGAGGAACACATGCGCGGGCCGCACACCATCATTCTTGCAGGATGCAACGACATCAAGATGAGCGGCTTCAAGGTGAGACGCTCTGCCAACTATGCGTTCCTTGCTTACCTTCTTCAAAAATCGGCGTTCAGCCAACTGACCATTGAAGGCGGATGGGACGGCATTCATGTGAGAGGCTGTCGCGACGTGACGATTGACGGTTGCAAGATCTCCACCGGCGACGATGCCATAGCAGGAGGCTATTGGGAGAAGATGAACATCAGGCGATGCCTGCTCAACTCATCGTGCAACGGCATAAGAATGATTATGCCTTCTACAGACCTTGAGGTGACCGACTGCCACATCTACGGTCCCGGAAAACATGAGCACATAACATCTCACCGCACAAACTCGGAGCATGCCGTCAACCTGGAGCCTGGAGCATGGGGAAAGGCGCCGGGACGCATGGACCGCATCTTCTTGCGTCGCAACAAGATAGAGAGTGTGCTGTCGCCGCTTTCTGTCACATTGGGCGAGGACAACACCTGTGGAAGCATCGTCGTGGAAGACATGACAGCGCGAGATATCACCCGCATGGCCCTTTCCGTGAAGAGTTGGGGAAAGGCACCTACAGACAAGGTGGTCCTAAAAAACTGCGATCTTGAATTCAACGGCATTGACGACCCCAACCTTCCTGCTTGGTTTGAGAACCATTCTACAAACGAATGGCCTGTCTTCCCATGCTGGGGAATGTTCTTCCGCAATGTTGGCGAGGTGGATGTCTGCAACACGACCCTTCGCGTGAAGGGCGGCGAATACAGAACGCCTTACATGTGCCAGAATGTAGGCAAAGAAAACCTCACAACTGGTGTGAACGTGGAGAAGGAGAGATAAAGAATAAAGAATAAAGAAAGAAGATTTAAAGAATAAAAAAAAATAAGAAAGAAAAATAATGATCCAATCGGTTCTTTATGTAGCGCTCGGCGGGGCCTTAGGCTCCGCCGCACGTTTTGTCGTGTCGCGTCTGGTTCAGGAACACGTCAGCACGCCCTTCCCTCTGCCAACAATGGCGGTAAACATTGTCGGGTGCTTGCTTATAGGTCTTGTCTACGGTTTTGCAGCCCGCCATGAAGGTTTGGGCGATGGCATGAAGCTCTTCCTCACCGTTGGCTTCTGCGGAGGCTTCACCACTTTCTCAACCTTCTGCAACGAGGGTCTTGCTCTCATGCGTGGCGACCATTTCGTGCTCGCCGCCCTCTATGCCTCAGCCAGTCTGTTCATCGGCCTGCTCGCTGTTCAGGCAGGAACAATAATGGGGAAAAGCATTTAACGATGAATGCTTTTCCCCATTTTTCTTCTCCCACTTTTATATAACCAGAGTTTAGAAATGCAAGCTGTGCTTATTTCTTTTCCTTCTTGTTGTTGTCTTTTTCCGCCAGCTTCGTTCCCTTCAATATAGCCTCATACTCGTCTTGCGCGTTGAGCAGCCTTACCGCCTCCTTATATTGCGGGTCGTAGCGCAAGCTGTGCTCAATGGCACCTTTCTGATAATAATAGACCGCCATGAGGTCGAGAGCAACCATCTGCTTGATGTGCTCTTTGTTGTATGGCCAGTCGAGCTCCTTGTCGAGGTTGTGGGTGAGTTTCTTTTCCAGCGCCTCAAACTCGGCTTTCGCGTCATCATAATAGCCTTCGAAACGCGCCATGCGCTCCAGGTCTTTCAGATATTTGTCGCTCACGCGGTCATAGGTGAAGCCGCTCTCGATAATGTGCTTCTTAAGCAAGGCATAGTCAGCGTCGGTAAACTCAAACTCTGACGGCTTTGCCACCGTTGGGTGGTTCTTCAGATATTCCACCTCATAGTTGAGCAGCACGCTTGTCGTGTCCACACGCTCCAGGTAGAGCGCTATATTAGGCAGCGAGTCGGCCTCCACCACCACGTCGGGCTTAATGCCACCGCCGTCGCGCACCTCACGTCCTGCCGCTGTGTGGAAGATGTGTGTGAGCGAGTCGGGCACATGCTCTGTGTATCCACCCTTCGAGTGCTTATAGTTGATGGCCTGTATGCATCGTCCGCTCGGAATGTAATATTTTGCTGTTGTGAGCTTCAGCTTTCCGTTATAAGGCAGCGGCACGTTAGGCACCTGCACCAGACCCTTTCCGTAGGTTCGTGTTCCGAGCACCACAGCGCGGTCAAAGTCTTGCAGCGCTCCACTCGTGATCTCGCTTGCGCTGGCCGTCTGTCCGTTCACCATCACCACGATGGGCATGACCGTGTCTATCGGCTCCACCGTTGTTGCGAACGTCTGGTTGGCACTCTTTATCTTACCCTTCATCGTGAGCAGCGTCTTGCCCTTGGGCAGGAACATGTTCAAGATAGAGATGGCGTCTTGCACGTTGCCGCCACCGTTGCTTCTGAGGTCGATGATGAGCTTCTTTGCACCTTTCTGCTTGAGGTCGAGGAAGGCACGGCGGAAATCTTTCGACGAGCCGTCGATAAACTGGGTGTAGTTGATGTAGCCAATGTTGCCCGGCTGCAAGCCATAATAGGGCAGGTACGGCATCTGAATGGCCTTACGCGTGATCTTCATCGTGAGCTTCTTGCCTGTTGTGGGGCGCAGCACCTTCAGTTCGAGCGTTGTGCCGGCATCGCCGCGCAGGTGGTCGCTGACATACTGGTTCGTCTGCTTTGTCATGTCCTCGCCGTCGATGCTGAGGATGATGTCGCCCTTGCGCAGTCCGGCCTCGGCAGCCGGCATGCCCTCATAGGGTTCGTTTATCACCACGCGCTTCAGCTTGAAGTTGTAGCTTATGACCGCTCCCACGCCGGCATACTTGCCCGTCATCATCTCCTTATACTCTGCCTGCTTGTCTTCAGGATAGTAGGTGGTGTAAGGGTCCAGACTGTCGAGCATGGCATTGATAGCTGTGCCCACCACATCGGTGGCGTTGAGCGTGTCCACATACATAAAATCGAGATTCTTGTATATGGCGTTGAACACGTCCATGCTTTTTGCCACATCAAAGTTGTGGTCTTTGCCGTTCTGCGCCCACAAGGGCAGCGAGAGGAGCATCGTTGCGAACAAAAAAAGTTTTCTCATATCTTTTATCTTTGTTTTCTTTTTTTTTTTTTACTTTTTACCTTTTTACCTTTAAAACGATTTTTCACTTTTCGTTTTTCACTTTTCCCTTAAATCGGCATCAGCCTTTTTTACCTTTTTACTTTTTTACCTTTTTACCTTTAAATTTATCCTCTGCAAAAATAATATAATAAGGTGACAAAGCGTCCAAAAGCGTTGCTTTTTATTCTTTTTTTGTTCTTAAAGGGCGAAAAAGGAGGAAAAAAAAGAAAAAAGAGAGAAAAAACAAAAAAAATGCACCTTCAGCTTAATTTTTTTTGAAAAACATTTGGTGGTTTCGCAAAAACATCTTACCTTTGCAACCGCAATCAAGAACGATAGCACACAATGCTTCAATAGCTCAGTTGGTTAGAGCACCTGACTGTTAATCAGGGGGTCGTTGGTTCAAGCCCATCTTGAAGCGCACAAGAGTCCTAAGGGTTTCCTTAGGACTTTTTTGTTTTCCGTCACTTTTAATCCACAATTGTTGTGGATAAAACAGGGCTCAGTGGAAACAGGCTCAGTGAAAATTTAGGGCTCAGTGGAAAAGTACTGGCTCATCCGATAAGCCAGAGGGAAGATAACTTGTAAACAATAAAAAACGCCCTGCAAAGGCGAAGGCATCATTCAGATAGCCTTCATCTTTGCAGGGCGCGTTTTTGTTTTAATTCTCCACCTCAACCTTAACGTTGGGGAAGTCTTTCTTAAACACATCTTCACTCTTTGTGAGCGTTCCTTCGTAGCTATAGCGCACGTTGTCTTCAGCATTATCAAGGTCAGAATACTCATAACCTATCGTTACCGTAACCATACGTATCAGTTTGCGCGAGTCAGACACGTTGGTATAAAACTTCTGTTGCCAGTTACCCTTCAACGGCACAAGGGCTATAGCCTCGTTATTGGCCGTAACGTCAAGTGTGCCATCGTCGTTAAACTTTGCGGTGACAACATACTGTTTATGTCCCGTTTTCGTGCGATCCATATTACCAGCATACATATAGCACTCGTCTTTAGAGATGGCATAGAGCTGTTTGCCCGCCACCTCGGCCGAGTAAGACGTGCCCAGCTGCTTGATGGTGCCGTTGCCAGCATACACGCCCGAATACTTGTTTGTAAAGTTCAGATAATACAGCGCCTTGGTGTAGCGCGATGGGCCTACCACTTCGCCCTCTGACGAGGCAATCTTTACGGGCAGCACATACTCGTTATAGATGTCGTGCTGGCGCAGCGCAGCCAGGTCAATATGGCACACCGCCTTTGCGTTAAGGTCGCCCTTAGGAATGGTGTACTGCGGCTTATCAAAGGTATAGCAGCCGGCGGGCAAGAGATTATAGTAAGAGGCTGTTTCGTTTTTAAACTTATCAAAGTTGAAGAGCGACAGTGTGTCGGCATCAACATCCAGCTTTACAATAATATCTTTATCATTGCCCGAGGTGCCATTCACGCCAAAGTAAACAGGCAGGTCAACCGTATTATCGTCGTTGATAGGCATCTCAATGTTTTCTTGCCAGCCATTGTCCATCAGATACGAGTATTTGGTGAACAGTTCTGAGTCGAGTTCATCCTCACACGACACTGTGCAGAGGGCCACCGCAGCCAGCAGTGTGCCCTGGCAGATATGCTTGAAAATATTACGTTTCATATCTTTTATCGTTCAATAAAAATCATTTATTCTAAATAAACATACCACCGATAGGCTTACCAGCCAGGGTTCTGTGTCAGGTTAGTGTTTCGCTTCAGCTCGGTTGTGGTGAAGGGCCACAGATACATTTTCTGTATAAACACCTTAGGCATTGAAGCCACAACCGTGGGACGATAGAACTGCTGCACGCGGCTCTCGTCGTTGCTGATGTTGATGTTGCAGCCCATAAACGGCTGGTTTTCTTCAATCAGTGCATCCTTCCAGCGGCGCAAGTCGTAGTAGCGGAAGCTGTTTTCGCCCACAAACTCAACCTGACGTTCGCGCTTGATGGCTGCACGCATCAGTTCCGAGTCGTTGTAGGTCATGTCGCTAAAGTCGGGCACACCCGCACGCATACGTATCGGTTTCATTGCGGCACGCATCTCGGCAGCATCACGTTTCACCAGCACCGGCTCGTTGTTATATCCCTCAATGCTATATTCTTTGCCCGATGTAAGCTCGTTCAGCGCCTCGGCATAGATGCACAGTATCTCGGCATAGCGGAAGGTAGGCTCGGTTTTGTCAATAATGTATCCGCCCGTGGTGAAGGCATCTTCATCGTTCACAAACTTTTTAAAGCCAATGCCCGTCAAGGGGCAGTCTTCTTTAAAGCCCTGTTTGCCATCGTTCAGGTCGCGATAGTAGAAAATCTGCTGGTTGCGATACCCTTTTTCGCTGGCACTTGTACACTTCCATATCGATCCACAATAAGCTATTGAGGCATAGAAGCGCGGCTCGCGATGTGCATATTGCCACGACACGCCCGCAGGCAAGAAGGGTGCACCGCCCTCGTTCAGGGCGCTGGCCGACGTTGTAAATCCGTCTTCGCGATAGTAGCCACTCTGCTTAGCCTCGGCCACCGTTTGTCCGTTATCCATCAGGTAGGCATCAACCTGTTTCTGCGAGACACCTATCGAGTTGTTACCGCTCAGTGTGCGCGGCATGCTCTCCTTCACCCAGTAATTTATTTGGTTACCACCATTCTTGGTACGTGTGAAGATAAGTTCGGGGTTCTTCGAGCCCTGAATGGTGCCATCAAAAATCGACTTATACGAGAGATAGGGGTCAACATCAGCCCATCCGTCGGGGAATTTCTTGTCAGAGTATTCGGCATTATAGGGTGGGCGCTCATAGTCGGGCGTCGTGGGGCTAGGCTCAATGGTGTATAGGCTATACATATCAAGGTTCATTACCTCCTTAGCGGCGGCAGCGGCCTTGGCCCATTTAGCCTCATCATACTCTTGCGGAACCAGCTGTCTTCCCTCCTTATCTTTCACGTTGAAGAGGTCTTTGTTGCCGTTCATCAGCGGGCTGGCAGCCCACAGCAACAGTCGTGCACGCAAGGCCAGGGCGGCGCCACGTGTGGGATGTCCCATGTTGTTCACGGTGCGACGCAAGGGCAGCGAGCGAGCCGCAATCTTCAGGTCGTTGTCAAGAAAGTTTACAGTCTCGTCGATGGGCACGCGAGGCAGCGACAGTTCTTCGTACGAGAGGCTCACGTTCATACCCTCTTCGGGCACCAAGGGCACAGGTCCAAAGTGGCGCAACAGAGCCCAGTAAGCATACGCTCTTACAAAGCGCATCTGTCCCTTCATATCTTCTTTCTCGCTGCTGGTCAGTTCTGGGCAGCGATCTACGTTATTAATCAGTGTGCTGGCCTTACGTATGCACTCATAGCCTTTATACAGCAGTTCTTCGCTACGGCCGTTGTTGGTCGAGGCCGAGTAGTTGCCGTTTTGCAGGTCGTGGCCATCATATTTTACGATATCGTCGCTAAGGAAGCGTGTGATGCCGTCTGATTCGGCCAACTGGTCGATAGGCTCAAAGGCGTTCGACATCCATCCCTCCACATACTGGCGTTTTGAAAAGGCCGAGTCGAGCGTCATCTGGTCGTAGAAGTATTTATCTACGTCGAGATAATCAGAGCAAGAGGTGAAGGCCATTCCTGCCATGAGGGCGGGCATTATTAATATTGATATTTTTTTCATATCGTCATTTTTTATTATTAGATACTGAAGTTGACATAAAACGAGAAGGTGCGGCTAATGGGGTAAGCATTGCCCGACTCGTTGTTGCCCTCGGGATCCCACCATTTGAAGGGGCTCCAGGTGAAGAGGTTTTCGCCCACAAAACCCAGTCGCAAGCTCTGCATACGTATATGTTGCAGCATCTTGCGGGGCAGGTCGTAGGTTATCTCCAGGTTCTTGAAGCGCAGGTAGCGTCCGTTCTTCAGCCAGAAGGTGCTTTGTCGGTTATTGTTATTATTGTTAGTGTAGGTCAGTCGGGGCCACAGGGCGTTGGGGTCTTCAGTAGCCGTGGTGCCCGATATTTCGGCCGGTATCCAGCGGTCTTCTACCACCATGCGCTGCAAGATGTTGCCTGTAGCGCCATCGTGGAAGGCGTGTGGGCCGTTACCACCTACAAAGAAGTCGCGTTTGCCAGCACCCTGGAACAACATGTTCAGGCCCCATCCGCGCCATGATGCGCTCAGGCCGAAGCCATACATAATGCCCGGTGTGTTCTTATAGCCTATTGGCACAATATCGTCTTCAGTAATCACGCCATCGCCGTTTACATCTTTATACTTGATGTCGCCAGGCAAGATGGGGAAGTTGGCCAAGTTGTCTTGCGAGGGGCTTTGGTCAATGTCGGCCTGGTCTTTAAACAAGCCCAAGGCAATGAAGCCACGCGTCTGTCCCTGGCGGAAGCCACGGCTCATGCGATACCACAGTTCGTTAGCAGCCTCATCCATATCCAGCACCTCAGTGTTTTGATAGGTAAGGTTAGCGCGCAGTGTGAGGTTTACCTCGCCAAAGCGTTTGTTGAAAGCAATGTTTCCGTCAACACCATACGACTTCATGGCGCCCACGTTAGCCATAGGAGTTTGGTCGGCCAAACCTGTTGAAAGCGGCATGTTGTTACGCTTCATAAAGATGTCGGTACGCTTGTCGTGGAAGTAGTCGATGGTACCCGTAAAGAGGCCGTGGAAGAGGTCCCAGTCGATACCCAAGTCCCACTTAGTAGCCACCTCCCATGTAAGGTTAGGTGTGCCCACGGTGGTCATACGGTAGCCGTTAACGTGGTTTGAGCCAAACTGTCCCCAGCTGTAAGTACCGCTGTCGCCCGTCATTTCAGAAATGAGCGAGATGTATGGGAAGCGCTGTCCGTCGAGCTTATCGTTACCCACACGTCCCCACGAGCCACGTATCTTGAAGAAGCTGAGCCATGGTGCCAGTTTCTGCACGAAGGGTTCTTCGCTGGCCACCCATCCTGCCGAGAAGGCGGGGAAGAAGCCAAACTGCTTGCCTTTTTCAAAGTTTTCAGAGCCAGTATAACCAAAGTTAAACTCGGTAAGATAGCGGTTCTTATAGCCGTAACGCACCTGGCCCGAGTAAGCCAAATTGCGCTTAGGTATCGACTCAAGGATGTTGCTGCCCAGGTTTGTGTCAGAGTTTTCCTCTTGGTACACCATGAGCAGGCCGTTTACCTGATGCTTTTGTGCGAATAGGCGTTCATACTCGAGCTTAGCTTGCAGATAGTAGCGACGTGTGCCCGATGTTTGAGAGGCTTGCGTCATAGCCTGAATGGTTTGCTCGCGCTTCAAGATAAGGTTGCCGTAGGCGTCGCGATAGTTTTGTGCGCTCCACAGTTCGGGCGACTTGCTACGGGTGATGGTGTTCGAGTTCCAAGTATCGAAGGCAAACGAGCCGCTGAAGCTCAAGCCCTTAGTGATGAAGTCGAGTTTCTGGTCAAGGGTTACGTTGGTCTCCATCTTGTTCTGCCAGATGGTTTTGTAACCTGTTTGTGTGAGCAAAAACTCGGGGGTTTTCTTTCCGTTTACGATGGGCCACTGGCCAGTGCTCCACTTGCGGGGAGTAGACAGCGGTGTATATTGCGAGAAGGCTTGCCAGATGTCGGCCGATGATGAGCCGGGCTGTGTGCGGTTAATAAGGTAGCCACCAATGCCTACAGAAAGGTTTGTGGTGGGGGTTATCGCCATTACCGAGTTGGCACGATAGTTATAACGCTCGTAGGAAGAGTTGGTGTTATACTTGTTTTCCTTGCTCTGCGACTTGTATATACCATCTTCCTTATAATAAGCACCACTTACATAGTAGGTGGCGGCATCGCTACCACCCGTAAAGCTAAGCTGTGCGCGATACTGCGAGGCGCCATCTTTCAGCATCAGGTCTTGCCAGTTGACGTTAGGATAGAGGTCGGGGTCAAGTCCGTTCTGAATAATGTCGAGCTGCTCGTCGGTATACAGTGGCGACTGATAACGGGCCAAGCGAGCCTCGTTAGCCAGGCGAGCATAGTCGTAGGCGTTAGCATAGTCGGGCAGTTTACCCGTGGCGTTATAGCCATAGTGTATCTTACCGTTTATCCGCACCTTTCCTTTCGAACCCTTCTTCGTGGTAATGATAACCACACCGTTAGCACCACGCTGGCCGTAGATGGCGGTGGCCGATGCGTCTTTCAACACTGAGAACGACTCGATATCTTCAACCGGTATCTCGTTTAGGCTACGCTCTACGCCATCAACCAGCACCAGGGCGCTGGCATTGGCACCAAAGGTGCTGATACCACGTATCCAGAATTCGCTTTTGTTCTCGCCCGGTTCGCCCGACAGCTGCTGGGTAATGATGCCCGGCACCACGCCACCCAGCGAGTTGCTCAGGTTGCCTGTGGGGGCGTTCAGATGTTTGGTCTCAACGGTGGTAAAGGCACCAGTAAGGGTTTTCTTCTTCTGCGAGCCGCTGGCTGTTACCACCACCTCGTCTACCTTCTGGCTTTCTTCCTCCATCTTTACACTCACGTTGTTGGGGTCTTTAATGTTCACCACGGGCAGGTCGAGGGTTTTAAAGCCTATGTATGTTATTTGCAGCACATCATATTTGTTGGCCTTAATTTTAAACTGTCCGTCAATGTCGGTGGTAGAACCCAGTCCAGGGTTGTTCTTTACCACTACCACGGCACCCGTCACGGGGTCGCCATAGGGGTCTTGCACCACACCTTTTATATGTATAGCTGCATTTTGCGCCATAACGGCTATGTGCACGAGGCACAGCAGCATGAGTATAAGCAGTTTCTTCATAACTCGTTTGTGTGTATTGTTGTTAGGTTTTAAATGTTACTCAACCACCACCTTGCGAATAACTTGGTTCTCACGGTCGGCCACAATGATGCTTTGGTCGCTCAAGATGGTGAGGCCTTCGGGCTGGTTAAATTTGGCCACGTCGGGCAATCCATCTTTATAACCGCTTTGTTTCGGTGTGCCAGCATAGAGCGACACCGTGCCGTCGGGCGTAATTTTGCGTATACAGTGATTGTTTTTGTCGGCAATATATAGGTTTCCGTCTTCGTCAAACGCGCCAGCACTGGGCGTGTCAAACTGTGCTGCGGTGCCCACACCATTCTGGTAGCCAGCCTTGTCCCACTGTCCGGCCCACAGCTCATCGGTTTTATCCAGCGTGCGGGTGGCAGCATCGTAGGCGGTGCGGTATATACAGTGGCGGTTCTTAATAATTTCGTACAGATACTTGCCATCCGGGCTGAACACCAGCTTCAGTTCGGTGCCCGACTTGTTACCCACACGTTTCAGTCGCTTCCAAGCCTTGTCAAGGTCGGTGTTAGGCACATAGCGATACAGGTAACCGTCTGACTGGTTGTTGAAGATAATGTCGCCCGTGGTAGGATGCACGGCAATGCCGGTGCACTTGGGGTTGTCCATACGCACCAGGGCGCGGGTGTCCATAAAGCCAGCAGCACGTGTAATGGCTACGAGGCCCACCTTCGAGGTACAGTTGTCTGGGTTATACAGGTGCACCATATACATGGTGTCTTGTGCGGCGTTGAAGGCGGCAGCCGTGGGCGACTGGAAGGGGCCAGCGTTACACTGTATCAGTGTTTCAACATTGCCCTCATACAGGCGGCGCAGGGCACCATCTTTGTTGGTACCACGGCCTTCGTCCATCTCAAAAATGGCATCGTCTTTGTCGCACAGCAATGCCCAAGGTCTACGGAAGGTGGCCTGAGTATATTCGCCATCGGAACGTTCGGCCTTACCGTTTTGTCCGGCCACGGTCGACACGTTGCGCTTGAAAAAATAGCGGAAGGGTGTGTCGCCCGTCAGCTCTTGAGCCTGGTCGCCCTTGCCCACAAACACTTTTACCAAACCATTGTCGGCACGAGCGGGTACAATGGCGTAAATGTGGTCATTGTTCACACCCACTATGTTGGCACGCTTGCCGTTAACGGTTACACGCAGATAGGCGGTGTCGGTGCCCAGGTTTTCGCCTTTAATAACGAGCTGGGTGCCCACGCCACCACTGTCGGGTGCGAAGGATAAAAACTTTGAAGCCTTGCTCAGATCGGGCGGGCTTACCACACGACGTTCTTCGGCAATGTCGTTATCGGCACACCCCACTAAGAAGGTGCCCACCATAATCGACATGACAGTGGCCTGAGCCATGCGCAATAGCAGCGATGGCCGTACACTAAGTTTACTTACCTTGGTCATTGATGATTTTTAAGTTTTGTTATTATAATAAAAATAAGTTTTGTTGTTAAAAAGTATGATTATGCACCGCTCGGTAAGGCGTGCCACATAAATATGAACAATCCATGTTATAATTTTTAAACCCTTTATATCAAAAAATAGGTAACGAGCAAACAGGGCCACATGCGTCTTGCATTAACACCCCAGTTCGGGATAAGAAATAGTTTATAAGGCACAAATGCAGCGCCCATTTCGAAATTTCAAAACAAGCGCTGCATTTCCAATTACTATTTTAATAATTCAGGCCATTCAATAGGTCCATATGTAAAAGTTTGTGAATTTTCAAAACTCACCTTCCCTATTTTATCACGATAGGGTCGCCCACGCCCGAACGATGTGCGGGGTCGTATACAGCCACGCCCACCATCGAGTCGGCACAGCCCCTTTGGCGTGTCAAAGAGGCTTGATGGTCATCGTACCCCGACCGAGGTACGCATGTACTCCGACCGAGGTACGCATGTACCCCGACCGAGGTACACATGTATCCCGACCGAGGTACGCACATTTCACGACCGAGATGAGCATACATCACGACCAAGATGAGCATACGCGGCGACCGAAATGCGGCGACCAGGCAGCCCCAACAACCTATCCCAGAAGCCCGTGTCGGTGAACATATATTCTGGTCGCACCTCGCCATTGTAGGGGCTATAGTGCACGGTGTTTCCTTTAGCGTCAATCTCATGTGGGCGCGCAAATTATTACAAAGTGTAAATACACGAAAATAAATAAAAACTTTTTGATAGAATATTTAAACATTATTCTTACAAAACGCTTGTATAAATAGTGTATAAATAGCAAATGGCAAGCACAAGAGCCTTTTACAGCTCCGCACTTGCCATTCTTATCATTACTTACTCACACTTTATCGTACCATTATCTTTGCCGTTTTCTGTTGTGCGCCTGCACATACCTTAATAATATATATACCGCGCGCGTGCGAGGGCAAAGCCACCTGTTGCAGTCCGGCCGCTATCGTTTGTTGCATAGCCAGTTGGCCCGACGGGGTGTAAACCGCTACAGTGCCGTTAGTGGGCATTGACAGCATCAGCTGTTTGTTCGCTACGCATTGTGCAATGCCTATTTGGGCTTGGCCTACGTTATCGGTCACAGCACCTATGCCCGACGCTATTTGGTCGCTATACAGCAGTTGCCACTCGCTCAGCTGCAGCATGGTGTCGCCATTGTTGCCATCCATCACCAGTCGGTAGTGGGCATAGGCATGCTTATTATTGAAAGCAAAGAACAGCGTGGTCTTGCGGTCAGGAAACACTTGCTGCGTTTGCTGGTCCAGCGTCACCCAGTCGGTGCCATCGTCTGACCCCATCAGTGTCCATGCCTTCGGGTCGCGTCCCGCATTATCGTTGGCCGACGACACGCTATAGAGATTGGCCACCACAGGGGTGTCGAAGTCGTAATTTAGCCAAGAGCCCATAAAAAAGTTATAGCAATATTTTGTGTCGATATTGTTGTCGGCCACCTTGTCGCCCGTTTCATTAGCGTTGTCAACAGGCACTAAGGCCGTTGTCGTGGCGCCAGAGGCGTTTAGAGCATCGGTGGTAACACACTGTCCGTTCAGTTGCCAGTCGTCAATCACCACCTCATCGGCATCGGCCTTCGATACAGCCGTTATGTGTAGGCGTATATATTTCCATTCGGCACTGCTGGCCAGCGTGTTCTTCACCACCATGCCACGCTTGTTAAACGCCTTGTTCAGTTCGGTGCGCAAGGCGGTCCACTTGCTGCCATCTTGCGACACTTCTACCTTCCAACTCTTCGGGTTGGCCTGTTTCTCGCCCTGAGCACTTCCTGCACACAGCGCATACGATTTCACCTTAAACGTCCACGGGCTCTCATACACCACCTGTGCCTGTCCGTTGGTCAGTGGTATACGCACTGAGGTTGACGGATCGGAATCGGCAATTGCTTTTAACGAAGCGGTAGAAGAGGTTGCCGTGAAGGTGCCACCATTGCTGAAGATGCCAGGATAGAATGTGGCGGTGGGCATTAACTGTGCGAAGACGGTGTAGCTTTGTGCGGTGCGCTCGCCATCGGTTAGCAAACGAAACTGGCTGTAGCCCTTCTGAGCCGAAGCGGTATAGAAGGCGGTGGCGGCTGCACAAGTGAACGATTGGTGCGAGCGCTGGTCAATATCTTCCCAGGTCTTGCCATCGGTCGATCCTTGCAGTGTCCAGCCTGTGGGCGCTTGCTGCCCTGTGGTGGCGGGGGCTGTTACGGCATAGCGGGTGGGCTTATACAAGCCATCGGCCGTGCACACCTCGGTGCCCTGAGCGGTAAATCCCAAGTTGGTGTTAAGGGTTCCCACCAGTTGCCAATCAGACACGGCCGTATTCTCGCCACCATGATTGGCTGTGATGTTCAGCCTGAAGCGGGTGTACAGCGCATCGGTGTTCAGCGTATGGCGCTGGGTAGTGGCACGGTCGGCAAACGAGGCAGCGTCTTGGCGGTCAAGTTCTATCCATGTTTCGCCGTCGTTTGAGGCCATCAGCGTCCAGGATTTCGGATCGTTGGCGCTTGGCTCAGTTCCTACCGACACACTATACAGCAAAGGGCGCACAGCCACCTCTGACTGATAGCTGAGCGACAACTGGTGTCCTGCCACCGAGGCCGACGTGGTAGGGTCGGCATCAATGGCCAGCGCTGCCTGGTCAGAGGCGGGACTGAGGGTGAGCACGCCACCATTCTTTGTCACGTCGCTCATCAGCGGTGTGGCAGTGGTGAGAAACTTAAAGCTGTCGAAGCTGAAGGCGCTGGTGCTTGATGTAACCTTTGTCTTGAAGCGCATATACACATCGTGGCGGCCTGCCACAGGGGCGATGTCGGCCGTAAGCGTTGCCCAACTGTCGGTGGTAGGAGCATCGATGGTGGCGATGGGCGTGGCCGAGGGGCTGTCGAGGCACACCTCTACACTGCCACCCACTGCTTTGTTCACTACTTTAGAGAGGGTGAGTTGCACCTGTCGTGCAGGGGTCGACCCGAAGTCGACATTGCGATAACAGGTGTACAGTCCTTTCTTGATGTTGGTTACCACGGTGCGGCCATCTATCTGGTCGGTGTAAACACCTTGGGCATAGTCGAAATCTTCGGCCTGAAACACTTGCCACGCCTCTTTCACAATGCCCGATGTGGGAGCAAACGCGTTAAACGCTGCCGACACAGCGGTAGAGCAGCCAAAGGGCTGATTGTCGTAACGCTTGTCGCCATAGGTGCCATCTTCGGCAGCCTTGGTGAGCCATGCCGACGAGGTAATGCCCTTTGAGTTGCGGTTACTGTAGGCATGCAGAGCGTTGCGCTGCATCCAGGTCATAATGCTGGGCACATCAAAGCGGGTAGCATACTGGCGCATATAGCGCATAAGGATGCCTTTGAAGCCACAGAGGTCGCCCTCAACGGTTTGGCACACGTTGATAATGCCATCACTGTTGCACAGGTGGTTCAGCGAATAATCTACAATCTTCTTGGCATCTTGCAGATAGAAGCTGTCGCCATAATGATTATATAATAAGGTGGCAGCGCCTAACATGGTGCCTTGGTTATATGTAGACGACCAATAGTTGTAACCACCCGGCATATTGGTCTCAGCGTTCCAGGTAAAGCAGTCGTACACGGCACCTGTCTCGGCATTGAACAGGTAGCGGCGCTGCTTGTCGTACAGGGCACGCGCCTTTTCATAATAGCTCTCGTCGCCCAAGCCCATAGCGATATAGCAGGCAGCCACCTCGGCCGGACCATTGATGCACGAGTTGGTGCCGTTCTTGCCACCACTCTGCTCGGCCCAACGCAGCATGCCCCACTGGAGGTAGGCGCGCTGCCAGATGCCATCAAAGGCTCGCTTGGCATCGTAGATATATACTTTTTGGCCTGTAAGCTGATAGGCGCGAGCGGCGGCAATAATCATCCACATCACGTCGTCGTTAAAGTCGTGGCCATACCATTTATAGGCATCTTCATACACCAGATGCAACCAGTCGGTGCCAACCTTTTTCTTGAAGTAATTGTAAACCGAGGTAAAGGCATCGAGATATTGCTTTTGCCCCGTGGTTTCGTAGGCGTCGAGCATGGTCTCAAGAATCTCGGGTTCGCCCCATCCGCCCTTGGTAAAGGTTTTGCCACCACTCACGGTTTGAAGGAACGAAGCGAGGTAGCGCTCGCCCATCTCATCGCGCAAAGCGTGGGTAAAGGAGGTGATAGGAGTTTCTTCTACAAAGGTCCACGATTGCTGAGCTGCATCGTCGCCCGTTTTCTTAACGCCCAATGCCAGTTGGGTGCCATCACTTGTTTTAACGGCACCGAGGTAACGCAACTGTGTACCTATGGTTTGGGCTATGCGATAGGTGTTTGTGTTGGCATCGATGGGTTCAAGGGTCCATTGGGCCGATGTGGCCGTGGCCTTATCCGACTGCTGGGCAACCGTTGAAGCAATGGTAAGATACTTGCCCGTATATACGTTGCGTAGCACCCACTTTTCGCCTTGGCGCTCGGCATACCACTGCTGGGCAGGGGCTGGCGTATGTGTCCATAGCATCACCTTCTTGCCGTTATCAAAGGCTGAGTTTTCTACAAACACGGCCTTACCGTTGTCGGTAGCGGGCACCAAGCGGTAGGCTTTACCTGCCTCAACATCGGCCCACAGCCCTTGTACAACGGCCATACAGGCTACTGTAAGGATGAGTTTTTTCATACGATTTGTTATGTTTTAATTGTTTTGGTCTTTTGCAATATATCATAAGAACAAGTAAACGCGCATTTTTTACACCACCATAGTGTTTTTTAACACAATAAACCAATAGCTCTTTTACCGCGTTTTTCATTTATAAAGCGGGCGTATCAAGACAACATCTTTATTGTTTCAATACGCCCACTATGATATCATTTTTTATTTCACAATCACTTTCTCGGTCTTTCTTTTGCGGTCGGCTACAATAGTAACCATATACACGCCTTTATTAAGCATTGCCGATGACACAGCTGCATTTCCACTAAAATGTCCTACGGCTACCGTCTCTCCACCCACTGCCACAATGCTATATGAAGCATTATGAGCAGCGGCTTCAAGATGTATGTCAGCACCTTGCTCTACGACCTTCGGATATACAACGATGTCGGTCTTGGCAGAAACATTATCAATGCCCGATGCCACCTGCCCGTATACCTCAAACTGGCCGATAAGAGCCGATTCGGTAACGCAGCTATAAGGGATTTCTAATTTCACATAGCGACCGCTAACCGTAACATCAGGCACATAGGTTTTTGTGTTTTCAGCAGCCGCACCCGTAACATTGGCCACACGTTTCCAGCCTACGCCACCTGCACTTTTTGCATAATTGCTCATCTGTGCATCTGTGGGACGTGTATTTGACACATAAATGCGATAGCCACTGATGTTATTGTCTCCGCCAAAGTTTTTCGAGTCGTACAACTTAAATTGGTTGATGTTACACGTTGCACCTAAGTCGACAACAGCCCAAGCATACACATCGGCCGAATTGGTCTTCTTTACCTTCCATGTAAAAGGTTTTAGGGTGCGCGTCTTCAGGCCATCAAATAAGTTGAGTGCCGACTCATTGAAATTAACCGGACTGTTAGAACCTATCACCGAGCGATGTAACGATAAGAGGCCCGTTGTTGCCGTAGGCTCTGTTTCGGCCGTAGGTGTGCCCCACATATCAAACTGATACACGCGCACGGCACCATCACCTTTTGCCATAGTAAGCTTTACATACTTAGCTTTAACGGGCTCACTCAGTGTAGATGAGTGAACATCTTCGGCAGCGACGCCTTTCTCGCTCACCGCTGTTGTGTAGGTATTGCCATCCATACTATAAGCTATCTCATATTCGTCTGAATTGCTAAAGACTTCATGTGTCTTCGAGTCGTAGATATCAAAGCCTGTGAGCATGTGCGGTTCGCTCAGTTCAAACACAACCGAAGGTTTTTCTAACGAGCCGTTATAACACCACTTGGTGCCGCGCTGACTGTCAAGCATAAAGTAAGGATCTTCCTTTTCATTTACACGTCCGCTCGACTTTACCACCGTGGCCACCTGTCGGCCAAAACCATAGGTTGGAATACGACTGATGATTTGAGGTTGATTAGCCTCACCCTCCTTAGGTTCATGGCCATACACACTAAACTCGTATACACGGGCAATGGTGCCATCTTGCTCACCCTTTACCACGCGCAAACGCACGCCCTCACTAACAAAAGGATGCTCAAGCACAAAGTCGGTAGTGTTAGCTGAATTATCTACCACGGTTTGCACATCAACCCATCCATCGTTTACATAACGTTGCAACACATATTCGGAAGCAATATTGCCATCGCCTTCACATCCAGCGTTTAGCACCTTCCAGCCTGTTATTGTCATGGGCTTTTCAAACTTATACTCCAGCCATTTCACCGCTGACGAGTTGTCGCACCATTTGGTATCGGCATTGCCATCGCAAGCCTTCTGCGCACTCTCATTACTATTTGTTTGTCCTGAAGCTCTCACCGTTGCGGGCGTAATGATGTCGTCGTCGTGTTCTACAGCTTGATAAGGATCCTTAGTATCTTTGTGTTTCAGCACATTTACCACCTCAGATAGCGGTTTTGTATCATCGTTAGCATTGTCTGACACACTGATAGCATAGACCAAGAGAGCAGGATCGTTAGGTAGCGTAATCGTATTATCGCCCTCATTCAGCGTAAATGCATACTTATACATATACAGATAGTCGCATACATTATCGGCCGTTTTGCTGTGCGAGTGGGTAGCTGTAAAGGCTGTATTCTCCATACGATAATGTTTCTGCACATCAATGCTATTGCTCCATACGCCCACCATGCCACCATAGTAGTTGACAAACTGTTCTACGGTTCTGGTTCCGATACCAAACGTTGCTGTGGTGCCCTTCGTATTGAGCGACGAAGCCAACACATACACCTTACGGGCACCCTTCAGTGCAGGCAATGTGATGGTTTGCCCCATGCAGCGCACAGCATTTTTCTTGCCTATGCTGCTATTTCCCATGGTAAACGAAATGCCATCGGCTTTCAGTTCGCTGCCCAACAGTTCTGCAGGAAAAGCCTTATCAATGTCAGCATCGCTGCGACGCTCATTGGTGCTCATCACATCCACATTATAATCGAGGCTCACAGGCACCGACTGCGGTGCTTGTTCACTAACTGTAGATGCCGATGACGCTGTAGAAGAAGCTAATTCAAACTGGAACGTTTTAGGATGGAAACGATCAATATGGAATGACAGTTTGCGGCCACTAAACTGTGCGGGACCTAACAATTCTTCAACACCGTTCACCTCATCGGCAGAAACAATGTCGGCGGGGAATTCGACTGTAACATCCTGTCCTTTGCCCGTCAACTCATAAAAGCGAACAATATATTTATCTGAGCCCTCAGCCTTCTTCAGCGCTTTCACTGCCACGTTGCGGTTATCAACCTTTAGGAAGCCAAAATCAGAGCCCAACGAGCCCTCTTGACAGGTTGTTTGATAAGCTAACATCGGCTCGTTCAGTTTGTCGGCTTCCCATTGCGTATCGGCTCCCCACACGCCCTTATGAGCAAAGAACGAATAGGTAAAACGATTCAAACCCAAATCTTGTTTGCCTTGATAAGCATAATTAGAGCCCACCTTAGGTGTATGTATCAGCGTGAGACGTATCTCATTGTCTTTCTGCTTATCCCAACCATACTTGCTATCGTTAAGGATAGAAACGCCACAATCGCCACTAGTGTTAGTAACGTCGGCCCATTGATGTCCGAGAAACTCGCATAACGAGGTATTGTTGTTTGAGTCGGTACTATAACTGGTGCTATTATTATTTACATCAGTGCCTATGCTAAGATCGTAAGTGGCTTTAGGATTGCTTACGGTGAGGGGGAAGGTGGCCTTCAATAAACGTTCACGCGTTTGCCAGTTTATCTCATTTACAAAGTCGATGCGATCAGCACAGCCTTCAGAGGCCAGACGTATGTATTGCACAAAATCAGATGCTCCTTTTTTGCGTGTTACCTTTAAGCTGACACGCAATGGGCCATTTTCGGCCACCTCTACCTGCAGTCCTTCTTTGTCAACATACTCACGCGGTGCCTTTTGCAGTTGGTCGCCATGAATCTCCCACGATGGCCATGCAAGCGACTCGTCGAAGAGCAATGCCAAACGAATGGGTGCACTTAACATCTCACGGTTACCGTTTTGTTTATCTATAATCGACGACACGTCGCCGTTAGCATCAATGGAAACTTTATAGCGCTGGTTCTCCATACCTTTTTCGCTGACACTGAGGTTTGAAGCAGAGGTAGGAGTAGATACATTAGTATCTGGCGCCACATTGTAGGTAGCATAACCTAACGATGGCACCGTAGCCAAGAAGATAAAGTGAAGCCGGCCATCATCTTCACGTTCTGTTATTTGGCATGGCACCACATTGCCCTGCGCATCTGTCACTTTGATATTCTGCACATCGGGGGCCATTGCTATTTGTCCTTCAACAATGTCGGTGCGCTGTATTGACAACGGATTATAAACCACCACAGGCACATCTTGACACCACTGAGTGTTCATCAGCTTAGCCACGCCACCCACTGCATTATTCAGTGTGCGCGAAAAGTCAAGCTGATTGAGCACTTGATCGTTTACCGTATAAGTATAAGCATCGTTGATGGATGTACCTGGAAGATCATCATGAAACTGATGCCACAACAAGCGCACCCAAGCATCAGTAAGAGTTTTCTGTTGATAAGGCAATGTACCTAACCAGTTGGCTGTCACCGAAGCCTTCTCGGCAGCATCGCCCAGCAGTTCGCCCTTACGCATCCAGTATTTCAGCATTGTGCGCGAGGTGTATGCACCTACACCATGGGCACGCATGGGCAAGCCATGATTAATGACAGGCAGTTTATCATAGCCCATATGGAACAATTGGTCGAGCATACCCGTTGATGAGTTGAGCGTTACCCCCAACTGTCCGCTGCCATCCACACTTTTCGATAGCCAGTCGGCCGTTTCCTTATCCAGGCCTCCGCCACGGTCGCCACGTGGGCCTACATACTTGATGGTAGCAGGAATACCATATTTCGTTTTGTTTGTGTTTACCTCGGCTATCATATCAGCGTCGGCCGACATATCCTTACGAAACTTTTCGTGCTCATCATAGGCACACAGCTTCAGTACCGACAGCACCTCTTCGCCATCGGTTCCTTTCCATCGTGCAAAGCGGGGCAACTGGTTGTAGGCGTAGGCCGAATTCCATGACAACTTCTGCGAATGAAAATACTTCATGCCACAATGTGCGGCCACCGTAGGCAAAGACCAGGGAAAGCCGAAGCAGTCGGGCAGCATGATGTCGCGTCCGCCACGCACGCCAAACTCTTTACGGTAGAACGATTGTCCGTAAAGGAAATTGCGTATCAACGACTCGGCCGAACCAATATTTACGTCGTTGGCATCGATAGAGGCACCAGCAATGTTCCAGCGCCCATCAGCAATATATTTCTTCAGTTTCTCATATTGGGTAGGATAATATTCCTTTGCCCACATATATTTTATAGCCCCTTCAAAGTTGAAGGTAAAGTTGTGGTCATCCTTATCTTCAAAACGTTCAAACGTTTGGTTAAGCGTGTTCTTTACATAATCGGCAATAGTCGACTTCACAGTCCAGTTCCATTGCGTATCAAGGTGCGAGTTGGAGATAAAAAATAACTTTTTGTCTTTAACAGCGGTGCTTGTCTTATCGGTAGCAGTAACAGCAAAAAGACATACCGAGCGCCCCTTTTCAGCCAAACTTACAGTGATAGAGACGACCTCGTGCGTAGCATCAGAAAGCGAGATGGGGGCTTCATACAAGGCATAGTTGCAGTCGGCCGCCGAGCTATCACCATTTGTCAAGCCCAACTGCCAAAAAGCCGAACCTTTGCTCTGCGTAGCTTTCCAGTTGGCAATGGCAATATTATTGATATCTTGTGTAGAGCCATCAGCAAAATGCACCGTAACATTTACCTTTGTGGCACCATGTGGTGCTGTAGCCAGCAACCATAGTGTGCGCGCCTTCTGCTGTGTAGCCAGCGCAATGGTGATATTTTGTCCGTAATCAGTGCCCTCGGCAGCATCAATATCGGGCGACGAGAGTTTGAAAGCACAAGGTGCAGAGAAATCGGCCAACTGGTACGGCACATCTGAAAACATGCCATGCAGCATCTGCGGCAAACCACCGCGCCCTTTTAGCGCTTCTGAATAGAAATTCCAATGCCCATCGGCAGTATTGACAACACGCTCGCCAGGCTGCAACACCACATCGGCATTAAACCCGCTGAGTCGCAGCGGTGTATAGTCAATGTCGGCGGCATGCAAACCCAATGTCTGACCTAAAAGAGGCAGGAACAATAGTGACAGTTTTTTGTTCATATTTATTAAGTAAGTTGATTTATAGTCGTGTCATATAGAGGCACGCTACACATTATATTATCTATTATAAGTTTTGAGCATAAAAGCCCTATGTGTGATTTAGTAATGATAAAAAAATAACTTGGTACATTTTTGTGTCCTCTCTATAAAGTAACACATTGTTAAAGGATAGAGTTCCAAACTCTTCCTTTACCTCAATTATTTCTTCACCACTTTTCGTCCTCCAATAATGTAGATGCCCTTGGGCATTGAAGACAGTGAGCGGTTGTTCGTCAGCTTTTGTCCGCTCAGTGTATAGATGGCATCATTAGCGTGGGTAGCCTTTTCGTGCACAAGAGCGTTGATGCCCGTGCTTATAAGTCCGCCTACCTGAAGGGTCTTGGCTTGCAGTGCCTCGTCGTTATTGGCTACAAACACGGCCGAGAAGGGCTGTAGCGTGGCCTCAGCTTGTTGTACAAAGGCGGTGCCATCAGGTGAGAGCACGTAGGCGTTGGACATGCTGGTGGCGCTGCAAAGGCCCAATAAACGATAGTTGGTGCTGTAGGTCGAGATGCTTTCTGTGGCCTCGATGTTAGCATCGGTGGCTTTAAAGGTCAGCGTCTTGCCCGTTTGGTCGAAGCTTGCAGCGCCTGTCTTGCCTTTTATGGTAAGCAGATAGGGGCGGTTAGGCTTCAGTTCTGGTGCCAATGTAAAGTTTACGGTGGTGCCTTGTGCTGATGTAAACTCGGCAGCTGCCAGTGCTCCCTCGGTATCGTCGGCGCTTTGAACGAAGCTTAGCGGCGTGCCATCAGCCTCAACGGTTTGCGGTGCAAAGGGCAGGGCTATGGTTGTGCAAGCCGTGGTGTTGCGCTCGGCAGCCCGCACATAGGTTACGTTCTTTGCCGTAAAGTTGTAGGGAAAGTAGAAGGGCTGGCCGTCGGTCAGCGTCAGTTGTTCAGCATCGGAGCCCATCACAATGTTGGGCACATTGCGTTTTAAGATGGCCAGCACGCGGCTGTTTATCTGTGCGCCCTCGTCGAAGAACAGGGTGGCATTGGCCGCTGGTGTGCCCTCAAACGCTATGGAGGGCACGTTTTTCTTGCCAGGCACATGCACGGCCACCATATCGGGTGTAACCTTAAAGCCTGTGGTGGGCGCTGCGTTGGCGGCACCATCGGCAGTCCAGTAGTCGATGCCTTGCACGAAGGTAAAGTTGCCCAAGTTTGAACTGTTGCTTTTGTCGGTGTCGATGTGGAAGTTGTAGGTGCTACCCAGGTTTAGGTTGGGCAGGGTGAAGGTCAGTGTGGTGCTCTCTCCTGGCTCTAACTTAATGGTTTGCTTATAGCTGCCACGCTTCCAGTATACGTTGCCATCCAGTTCCCACGGCGATGCCTCAACATAACTATAATAGGTGTCGTTGCCCTCGTTGGTTACCTTCACGCCGAGCTTCATTACATTGCCGTAGATAGAGCTCTTGTTATTTACGTTATATACCTTTAGTAGCGAGGTGGGCTTCGCCACCTTCAGGTTGTTCGTCACCGCTGCCTTTACGTTAACCGTGGTGGTGTAGAAGGCGTCAGAGGCGTTCTTTGAGGTAGAAATCTGCAAGGTGTGCTTGCCTGCCGTTTCGGGTTTATATTTAAAGTATATATCGCGTGTTGAGAGGGCCGGTATCTGTATGCAGTTGCCCGACACAAAGTTGCCATCAACAAGCAAGAAGGTGTTATGATAATATTCGGTTTCGGAGTTGTTGGTCATTGTGGCCTTCACCTTTTGTTCTACGCCCACGGTGCCCGCCCCTTCAAGCGTGAGGCTCTGCACAGTAATGTCGGTGTATGGAAAGACGGTGAGCTGCGCCTTGGTGCCATCAATCACCACCTTTATAAACGTGGTGTTGAAGTTTACGGTGTGCAGCCAATCTTGTGTGCCTTTCTTTCGGCTGATGCTGCGTATGTAGTAGGTACCATCGGTCAAGCCATTGCCAAACGCCACCCTAAGGTCGCGTGTAGGCCACCAGGTGCCGGGCGAGAGGTCGAAGGTTTCTTGGCCGATAGGTTCCTTTACGGCGTTGCCCTCGGCATCATACAGGCCGAAGCCACTGTTAAAGGTGTAGGCATGGCCCATATCAGTGCCTGCTGAATATTGTATGAGCACCGAGAAGTTGCGGTTGGTGTCTGAGCGCGATAGCGTGGTTTGCTGCGGTCGAAGGTTGGTTACCGTGTTGCGCACCACCTCGGGCTGTTCGGGCTGCTCCTGGCCGCTGTAATTGGGCTGTAAGCCTACCACAATGCCCTGGCTCATGCTGTAGCCATCGCTCGATGTGCTTCCGCCTATGCCTTGCTGGTCAGGAAACATCACGGTGAGGATGAAGTAGCCATCGCACATGCCGCCCCAGCCCCAGTTCATATGAAAGAGGCCGTTGCCATCGTAGCCGTCGCACACCCATTCGTGTCCGCCTGTGAGGTCGCTGTTGTCGCCATTCATCAGCACGGGTCGTCCTGCTGCCAGCTCGTTGTAGATAAGGTCTTCCCACTCGGTGTACGTATACTTGTCGTGCGAGGTATAGAACGATGTCTTGTCGTAGCCAAAATAGTCGCGTAGGGCGGCCGCTGCATTGCCCGAGTTGGCGCCCGATGCGGGTCCATACCCCATCTTTGCGCCATGTCCCAGTGCTCGCATCAGGTGTGCTACGGCCTGTTGGCTCTCTTGGCTTTGGTTACCGTTATACACGTCGCTCATCTTATCCCACTCAAAGCTGGTGGGTGCCATCTCAGGGTAGGTTACCGTTTGGTTGTTCCAGTGGGTGGTGTAGGCGGGCATGGTGGTGGTGGTGGTCTTCGGCCACTTCCAGTAATACACTATCTGTGCCATGGCTGTGGCTACGCAGCCTGTGGCCGCTGTTTGTTGATTGCCATTGCCATCGGTATATTTAGGACACTCGAGGTTGTAGGGCGACCCTTGGTTCCAGCGGCACGACACCAGTGTGGGCACAAAGTTTTTGGCCACCGATACGGGCGTGGCCACCCCACTTTCTGCCGCCGACTTGCGTGGAGCTAACTGTGCGTTGCCCTGTTCAGCCGCCTCGACAATGGCCGATAGACGCTGCACATATTGCTTTAAGGGCTGTGGGGCGTTGCTGAGGTTAAACTGCCCTTCGTCGGCATATCCTAAGATGGGCTGTGTGCGGTCAGAGGCCGACATCATAACAAAGCCGTTGCCTCGGCCTATGTTATAGGCATAATAGCCCTTAGTTTGTCCAGCCAGCGTAAGGTTTGTGCCGCCTTTTAGGGGTGCGCGTCGTGCGCCACTGTGCATACGTTGTGCCAAAAACTGTGCTGCTTGTTGCTTGGCTTTGGCCTCGGTTATGGGGTTTGCCAATAGCATGGCGGGCATGGCCAGCAACATAATGCTAAGTAAAAACGATTTTTTGTTCATGTGGTTGAGGTTTTGATTGTGCATAGATGTATGCTCAAAAAAAAGAGACTGTTGCCCACACGGCGTGGGCCATGTTTTGGCAACAGTCTACTTAACTAACAAATCAATATACCGAGATAAATATTATTCGGTAGCCCATCCTTCGTTCTGTACAATCTGCTTGTCGCGGTTCACCTCTTCCTGTGGAATGGGGAACAGGCTCATACGCTTAGTGAAGATGCGGTGCTGCGTTTTCACACGTTTGTAGAAGTTGAGGCTGTTGGCCTTTTCTGCATCGCTGCCTTCGTTGTTCACGTTAAAGCCAATCATATCGCCGCCTTCGCCGCCTTTATGCCAGGTGGGATATACCCAGCCATCGCCTTCGGCCATGTCGGCCACACCCCAACGACGCACGTCAAAGTAGTGTTTGCTTTCATACGACAGCTCAATCAGGCGCTCGCGATAGATAACCTTCAGCAGCAATTCCTGGTCGCGCTCCAGGTCGCCTACATATATCTTGCCCTTGTTGCGAGCATCTTTAGTGCCCTCTTCGGCACGGTTTAAGGCATACTCGTTAATGCCTGCACGCGAACGAATGAGGTTTACATACTTCAGAGCCTCTTTGTTTTCGCCCAGCTGGGCACAAGCCTCGGCATAGTTGAGGTAAACCTCGCCCAGACGCAACATAACGGCGCCATCAATATTGCTTTCCTTCTCCCAGTAGAGTTTGCGCACGATGGTTCCGAAGATAGGATAGTCGTGTGTTTTACCATCAGAGCCCGAGTTGCCGTTAAACGACATATCGGTATAGTAGGTGTTGGCCTGGTCATAGTCCCAACGGCGGTTCTGGAAGGTTACGGCGAGATAGAAGCGAGGCTCGCGGCAGTAGAACTGCTTCATGATGCCCTTGCCCGAACCCGGTGTAAAGTAGTTGTAGCTTGAGAAGCGGTCAACATACTTAGCAGTGCTGAGCGAGTTGCGTGCGTTCATTGCTATATCGTTGCCATCCTTATCCTTTGAGGTAAGGTTCTGGGTGTCGTAAACAGGGTATACAGGGTCGTCGGCCTTGAAGGTGGTAACCTGTGAGATAGGTTTCTGCTCTACATCGTCAATGCGCTTACCGTTGCTCATGAAGAACAGGTCGATAAACTGCAAGGGGATAGAGTAAGCACCTGCACCGCGGTCAACATTGCCCGAGATGCCCGTGTGGCGGGGCTTGATGATGTATGAGTCGTTATTAGCGTTGGTGCGCAAGAAAATCATCTCTTCGTTATCAACACGACCGATGGCCGAGTAGAAGCACGACTTGTAGGGGTCGGCCTTCTTCACATCGTCAACCAGCTTGCCGCTCTGGTCGCGCAGCACCAGCTTAAACTTGCCGCTGTCGATGATGCGTTTTGCGGCATCGCGAGCATCTCTCCACTTCTGCATATCTTTGCTCTGTGGGAAGAGCTTCGTGCCATCTTTGTTGGCCATGGTTTGATAGTAGGGGTCGCCATTAAACAGGTAGCTGGCGCGATAGAGGTAAACCTCGGCCAAGATGCCTTCAACGGCCTCTTGTGTGAGGTTGCCTTTATACTGGCTGTCTACAGAACCGTCTTCACCGAAGGTCGACTTCAAACGTCCACCATCAAGGGCTGCTTTCAGCTCAGTGATGATATAGTCCCAACACTCGTCAAGGGTGTTACGGGGCATCATCATCTCATCCAGCGGTGTGTCTACGCTATACACCTTGTCGCCGATAAGGGGCACGGGGCCAAACTCTTTCACAAGGTTGAAGTAGAAGTAGGCGCGCAAGGCATGCACCTCGGCTTTGCTCCACTCGCGCTCGTCGGCCAGCATAGCGCTGTTCTTATCAATGTTTGCCAGATAGATGTTGGCATACTGTATACCGCGATAATACTCTGTCCACTGCGTCTTTACAAAGTCGGTAGAGGGGTACAGTGTGCCCAGGATAATGTTGTTTGCTACGATATGATCCCAGGGCAGGTAGCCTTCTATTGATGCCATTGGCCAGTTACCATTGGTGCGCGAGTTGTAGCGCACGTTGGTGTTATCGGGAATGTATGTATAGATGTTCGAGAGCCACTTCAGCGACTGGCCACGGTTGGCGAACACGGCCTCGAGCGATGTGGCGTTATCGGGCACATCGTCGAAATAGTCGTCGCACGACGTAAAGGTCAGTGCTGTCGCTCCAGCGAGCAATATGCTTAATAATTTAGCTTTCATATATTATGTATATTGTTTCTTACTTAGTGTTTAAATATTGAAGTTTACGCCCAATGAGAAGGTGCGCACGTTAGGATATGAGATACCGTTGCTGGTGTTGAGCTCGGGATCCCACAGCTTAAACTTGCTAAAGGTGAGCACGTTCTCGCCCATAATGTAGAAGCGTCCGCCTTTCAAGATACCGCTCTTGGTCCATGCCTTGGGGAAATAGTATGACACGGTGAACTGTTTGAGGCGCAAGAAGCTCATGTCGCGCAACCACCAGGTAGAGGTTTGGTAGTTGTTCTGGTTGCTGGGGTCTTTAGCACCCCATGCCAGGCGGGGGTAGAACACGTTGGTGTTCTCAGGGTCGTTCTCGCTCCAGCGGTCGGTAATGTTGGCATACAGTGTGCCGCCACCTGATGAGCTGGTGAAGGGGTTGATGCCTGAGCCAGAGAGGAAGCGGTGAGCGCCAGCGGTGCCCTGGAACAAGATGCCTAAACCGAAGTTCTTCCAGCGCACGTCGCCACCAAAGCCATAATAGGTTGAGGGCACGTCGCCATCGTTTACATAGCTCTTGTCGTAGTCGTCAATCTTGCCGTCGCCGTTCAGGTCTTTATATTTAATGTCGCCGGGCTTGGTCAGCTCGCCAGGATAGGTTTCGCCAAACTGGCAAATGTTGTTGTTCTTGATGTCTTCTTCGCTGGTGAAGAGGCCCAAAGCGGTGTATCCGAGCGATGCCAGCACCTTGTGTCCGCGCTTGTCGAGCCAAGGATAAGCGGGTTCGGCCTGTCCGTTTTCAATAATCTTATCTTTGTTATAGGTAACGTTACCGCGCAAAGAAACGAACCAGTCTTTGCCAAACTGGTGGTTATACTCAAACTGTGCCTCAAAACCCTTGTTCTCTACCTTACCAATGTTGGCCGAGATGCCTGTGGCAAAGCCAGCAAGCAGGGGCACGTTGTCGCGTGAAACGAAAATCTTCGAGCGGCTTTCTTTAAACAGCTCAACGGTAACGCTCAGGTCGTTGAACAGATTCAGGTCGATACCTAAGTCTTGCTTGCGCACCTTCGACCACTGTGGCTTGTAGCCATACGATGTATAGTGCAAGCCAGCACCACTGTTCCAATAGGTGCGATAGCCAGTGTCGTCGCCCTCAATCTTTGAGAAGTAGCCGAAGCGGTCGCCCGAGCTATCATTACCTACGGTACCGTCTGAATAACGTATCTTCAAGAACGACACTACCTTTGACAGCGGCTTCCACCAGCTTTCGTTTGAGGGGACCCATCCGATAGCGAAGGCGGGGAAGAAGCCAAAGCGATGTCCTTTCTCAAAGTTCTCTGAGCCAGTATAACCAGCGTTGGCCTCGATGAAGTAGCGGTTATCATAGTCGTATGTAGCGCGCAGCGAGAGGCTCTCTTGCTTGTGTGGCAGCACTTTGAACAGGTTGCCTTCGTTAGCATCAAGATAGTTGCGCAGGTTGAACAGTACCAGTCCGCTCACGTTGTGCTTCTTGGCAAAGGTGCGCTTATAGTCGAGTGCGGTTTCAAAGTAGAAGGTGCGGTACACCCACTTATCTGACTGAACACTCATCGATTTGTTACCCTTAAACTGTTCAGTAAGCAACAGGTTGCCCTCTTCGTCATACATGGTGCTTTCGTCCCACACCTTGGTGGTGGGGTCTTGGCTACCTGCCAGTTTCCATGTGCTATCGTCAACCTTATACTGCAGGTTCTGGTTAGCCTTTACGTCGAAGGCAATCAAAGCGCGGAACGTGAGGCCCTTGCTCCAGTTGAAGAAGCCCAGGTCTTGTGTCAGCTTCAGGTTGGTGTTCAGCTGTGTGTTGTGCTGTTTCGAGTAGCCACGACGTGTAAGCGTTACCCAGGGGCTGTCAAGCTCACGGTTGTCGGGCGACACGCCAGGGTTCTCGCCATTAGGATATTGCACGGGGTAGAGCACCGGGTTGGTGGTCATAGCCTTTGTAAAGATAGTGTTCAGGTCTTGCTGCGGATAGTTGCCTGAGGTAAGGAAGCCGCTCACACCTACATCAATCTTTGTTGTCTTGCTGGGCTTGAGGTTGATGTTGGTTAAGAAGTTGTAGCGGTCGTATGATATCTCTGAGGTATAGTCTTGCGTCTTATCGCCCTTGGTCATACCGCGTTCGGTATAGTAAGACAACGACACATAGTAAGTGGCGTTAGGAGCACCACCACGAATGTTTACGTTGGCGCGGCGGTTCCAGCCCGTGTTCTTATACAGCTCCTTCATCCAGTCGACATTAGGATAAAGATACTTGTTTACGGTGCGGTCGGCCTTCAGTGCGGCATACTCTTCGGCCGAGAGGTTGGGGGCAGCCATGCCATTGGCCACACGTGTGCGGTCGATATACTGTTGCGAGTAGTAGTCGATGCCATTGGTATGATTGTAAGCCTCGTTGGCAGCCTGCATATAGGTAATGCCGTCAACCAGGTCGGGCACCTTGGTAAGCTGTGTGATACCCTGATAGAGGTCGAACGAGAACTGAGGCTTGCTCACCTTACCTGGCTTGGTGTTGATGATGATAACGCCGTTACCACCACGCACACCATAAACGGCGGTTGAGGCAGCATCTTTCAATATCGTTACGCTCTCAATGTCTTCGGGGTCGAGCTGTGAGAAGCTACGCTCAATACCGTCGACCAGCACCAGCGGTCCTTCGTTAGTATTGGTCATGGTAGAGATACCACGAATCCAGATGTCAGAGTCGTCTTTACCCGGAACACCTGTGCGCTGTACTGATACCACGCCAGGGATACGACCTGCAAATATAGAGCTAAGGTTTGCTACAGGCGCTTTAACGTGCTCCATCTTCAAGGTGCTTTGTGCACCCAGCACCGACACCTTTTTCTGTGTGGTGTAACCTGTTACCACCACCTCGTCGAGGGCGCCTACGTCTTCGTTCAAGATAAGGTCGCAAAGGGTGCCTTGCACCTTCTTCTCGGTGGTTTTAAACCCTACATACTGTGCCACCAATACAGGCTTAGCAGTAGTACATGAAATGGTGTAGTTACCGTTAATGTCGGTAATAGCTACATTGTTTGTTCCTTTTTCCTTAATGGTTACACCCATCAGCGGTTCGCCGTTCGTGTCGTTAACACGTCCAGACACCTTGATAGGCGCTGCCCACGTAGGAATGGTTACGAGCAATACTGCGATGAGCAGTAGCCCCTTCCATAGATTTCGTGCTTTTGTTTTAAACATATTAATTAAAGATAAAGTTGGTGATAATACATATCATTGAAATTTGTTATTTATATCTAATACATATCATTGAAATTTTATATTTACATCTGATTGATGCTGTTTTATGTGTGCTTTGTTATCTATGTGCATAAGTGTGCCACTTGTGTGATGTGTGTGTAATGTATATAATAGTGGGGCAAGAATATTCAAGTGTATGTTTTTTTTTGGGGTGTGGTAGAAAAGAAAGAGATAACGCGTATCTCTCGCTGTGTGTGGGGTGTGTGGTTATTTCAAGTGTTTAACCTGAAAACGATAACCGTAAACCCTATTGTTTACGGTTATCGTATTATAAAGAGAGAGATTTTTTTACTTGTTCAGCACCTTAGCAGTAGCGGTCTTGCCGTTTACAGTAGCCTTTACCAGGTAGAGGCCCTTGCCGGGCAACTGGATGGTAGCGGCACCAGTAGCGGTAGAAACCATTGCTACGGTTTGTCCAGCCACGTTAGCTACAGTTACAGTAGCGGCAGCGTCGAGACCAGCCACGGTGAGCACATTGTCGGCAGCAGCAGCCACGAAGGTAGCCTTCACGTCGTTCTGCAGGTCTTTCACACCGCTTGCGGGGAACGAGCCAAAGATCTTCAGTGTAGGATAGAGATAGCTGCTGGCAGCGTCCATTGTCCAAACCTTTTCAAAGTCCCAACCCAGGTTCTCATACGGAGTAGAGGTCTGCAGCACCTGTGCGGCCATATCCTGAGGATAGTCAACAGGGTTCTCGTCGTCGGTGGTGGGGTTCTTGCCTGGCCAATCCGACTCGTGCGACATGTTAGCGCTTGTATTCTTGATGTTGTTGCTTGAGAAGTTTACCTTAGCGTTAGGAGTGTCGCCAGCGCTGTTACCAGCGATGAATGGGCCTGTCTTCTTGGGGTCGCCACCAGCGTCTTGTGTGAACTGGCAGTCGCCAATAGAAACGCAGTTTTCGATGGTTACCTCGCTGTTGGGCTTATCAATCAAACCGATGAAGCCACCCACCCAGCCACGATATGTAGCGGTAAGCGAGCCATTGAAGTAGCTATTCTGAATGTCGGCACCACCTTCCAGTGTGCAACCGAAGAAGCCGCCAATCTGGCTACCTCCTACGAGGGTACCGTTAGTAAAGGTGTTTGTTACAGTACAGTTGTCGGCATCGCCAGCCAAGAAGGCTACGTGGTCGTTACCTGACACCTTACCCTGAACATATACCTGATCAAACTTAGTAGCAGCAGCCGAGCCAATGAAGCCTACATGCTTAGCGTTTGCAGCAGAAACGTTGAAGTCGACAAAAGCAACGTTCTTAATGGTAGCACCATTGGTGGTACAGAAGATACCCTTGTTTTCTCCGTCGGTATAGCTTACGCTGGCGTTGCGCACCACGTGTCCGTTACCGTCGAGTGTTCCTGAGAAGGCATCGTTTGCACAGAAATCGGTCAGGTCAATACCGCTCAAGTCGATGTCTTTCACCAGCGTGAATACACCTGAGGGGTTAGCCTTAATCTTGTCAACCAGCTCCTGGCCAGTGCTAATGTCAACACCTTCGCCCAGACGAGCAATGTTGATAGTAAACTGTGCATCGGCATTGGTGGTGTTGAAGAGGTTTGCCACGTCGCTGGCAATGTTTGCCTTCAGCACTACGGGGCCAGCACCGGCCCAACTGCCATCCTCGGCGCCAGCCCACAGGGCACCATTGTTGATGGAGGCCTTGTCGCCGCCCGATACAATCTGCACGTCAACATCCTGACCGTAAGAGGCGTGGATGGGTGCAAATGAGAAGAACTCCATGCCCTGGTCGTACAGCAACGCGCGCTCGGCCGGGAGATCGAAGATAGTGGTGGGCAGTTTGGGCTGCATCCACTTCAGCACAGGATAGGTCTTGCCTTCAGCGCCATCAAGGAACTTCCATGTGTCGGCAAAGTCGAAGCCCAGACCCTCGTAGAAGCTCTGCGAGCGCAGCTGCTCGAGTGTGGCGTTAGCACCATTTTCTGAGCTGGCATCGGTAGCGTTCTCCATCACGCCAGCGTTCGTAGCGTTTGTGCCACAGTAGGTGGTTTCAAGCACATAGTTGTGTTCAAGCTGACCCATGTCGCGGCCGGCCTTGTTCACAATGCGCAGCACATCGCCATAGAGGTGCGATGCAGCTACCACGTTGTTACGAATAATAGAGGGAGCATCGTTGCGGTCGACGAGGGCTACCATACCCGTGGCGCGTCCTCTGTCGTCAACAGTACCTGTGAAGAGGTTGTTTTCAACATTGCCACAAGTGATGGTACCTACGATACCGCCAGCCTGATACTCGCGGCTCTTGACAACAGCGTCGGCAAAACAGTTGCTCACGGTGCCACCGTTATAGGTCTCGCCATCCTGTGTGTTGTTAATTTCGCCAGCAATAGAAGCTACGTGGTCGCGACCCTCGATGTAAGAGTTAAGGGTAGCACAGTTGGCAACAATGCCGCCATACATACGACCTACGATACCGCCCACATTGGCGTTACCTACAAAGTGTGCGCCCTCAATGCCCAGGTTGGTAATGGTGGCGTTCTCGGTCTGGCTGAAGAGGCCTACCTCGCCCTTGTCAGCGTTGTCATACTTCAAGCCCTTGATGATGTGTCCTTTACCATCAAAGGAACCTGTAAACTTAGCTACGCTGCTGTTGCCCTCGATGCCGATAGGTGTAAAGTCGACGCCTGTCATATCGATGTCGTTCTCCAGCCAAAATTCGCCAGCCATGTTATACTTCACAGCCATCAGGTCGGCCGGAGTTTTGATAGCATAGTTAATGTCGCCCACGGTGATGGGCAGCGTGGTGGTGAAGGCGGGTGCTACGTCGGTAGCAGCTGCGGTAAAGGTAACCACGGCATCGCCTTGGGCAACAAACTTCAGTGTGGTGCCGTCAACTTCTACCACTGAGGGGTTGCTACTGGTAATGGTAACAGCGCTACCCAGAGCAGAAGCGGCCTGTGTGTCATACTCGGTGCCCACTACGTAGCGAGAAGGCGCCTGAGCGGTATAGATAGCGTTCTCCATAGCAGCCTGTGTTTTCAGGGTGGGATACTGGCCATCTACGAGGTTCCACATGTCGGCGCTGAAGCCAGCGGTGGTATAGGTAGCGGCGGTCTTCAGGTCGGTAACGGGTGTTACGGTGCCGTTGATGCCATCGTTGTTCTCATCAAACTTAATGTCGGCAGCTGGGGTAAGGTTACCACCAACAAAATATTGTGTGGCATCTGACGACAGGTTCTGGCCGTCGTCATCAAAGGCACAGCCCGAACCGTTCTTCCAGCCCAAGATGCCGCTGGTGCGGTTGTTTGCACCCTTTGCATAGGGTATAGCCGACACGTTGCCTATAAACGAGGCGCTGCCACTATTATCAATCATTGAGCAGATACCTGCTGCACCACCACTGGGAGCGGTAACAGCACCGTAGGCTACGTTATTTTTAAACACGCCCAGGTTAGTCCAGCCAGCAATACCACCAGCCTGATAGTTTGATGAGAAAGCTGCGGCTGTAGAAACACAGTTGCTGATGGTGGTGCCATCGGCGCCCACATTGGCGTCGCCGCGAGCATCGCCCACGATGGTACCTACGTGGTCGTAACCCGTAACGTAACCCGATACATAAACATTTGAGATGGTGGCGTTTACGGCCTGACCAGCTACGATAGCTGCTTGCTTGTTACCCAGCACCTTAGCGCCGGTAAAGCTTACGTTCTTAACGGTGGCAGTGCTGCCAATAAAACTAAAGAAGCCAAGGTTGTCGGCTTTAGTAGTAATGGTAAGACCTTTAATGGCGTGTCCCTGGCCGTCGAAGGTTCCCATGTAGGGAGCCTCTTTTGTTCCAATAGGAATCCACTCGCCCGAAAGGGTGATGTCCTGCGTAAGGACGATGTCAGCTGAAGTGTCACTCAGCGCTGCCTTCAGTTGGGCTTCGTTACTTACCTGAATGGCCTGTGCAAAGGCGGTGGTAGAAGCGAACAATGCTGAAGCCAGAGCGAACGACGTTCTTAGTGATGTCATTTTCTTCTGCATAAGCATGAATTTTTGGTAATTAAAAAGTTATTATCAGTTTTGGAAAACTATCCATTTTTTACATGTCTGTGATGTGTATGTAATGATTTGTGTGTGCACGTGTAGATATATATTATATAGGTACGCGTGTATTTATTGTGATTTATGTCGTGTGCGTTATGCGTGTACGATTGTGTATGTTTTGCGTCTTCGTAATAGTGGTGTGCGCTCTTATTTTTGGCAAAGATAATGCAAACCGAGAGCAGAGCGTCAAGCTTGCTTGAACGCTTTGCCGAGGTGCAGCCTATCTTATGCAAAGATAATGCAAACCGAGAGCAGAGCGTCAAGCTTGCTTGAACGCTTTGCCGAGGTGCAGCCTATCTTATGCAAAGATAGCAAAAAAAACACAATACCAACAATTTTTTTTGGAGTTTTTTTTCTTTTTAAGTTGGAGCCACTTTAAAAAGTAAGGCTTGTTTTAAATGTTTATATTTCACGAAAATAATCTCTGATTTATGCCGTTGTCTAGAATATTTTTTCGTATCTTTCCTATTTTATCACGATAGGGTCGCCCACGCCCGAACGATGTGCGGGGTCGTATACAGCCACGCCCACCATCGAGTCGGCACAGCCATAATAAAGAAACCATTTGGCGTTATGATACACTAGTCCTTCAATAAACACCGTTCCTGCAGCATACTGCCCCGTCTTTTCAAAGTCGGACATGGGGCGGAAGAACGGCTTGTCGAGACGCGCCTTCACCTGTAGCGGATTATCGTTAGAGAACAAAATCTGTCCAGCAGCATAGGTGTTTAAAGGGTAGGCGGCATCGGCTTTAGCACCCGAATCGTTCTTACCATTGTAGAAAAGAATAATGCCATCAGAGGTTTTTACAGCAGGAGGGCCACACTCGGTGAGCATACTATCAAAGTAGCCCTCGCGCGGAGTAACGAGATATACAAGGTTCTGGTTTTCATCAACATAGGGAGTCCAGTTCACAAGGTCATCGCTTGTGGCGGCGCACACCCACTGCTCGCCCCAATACATCAGGTATTTTTTCTCACCATTCACTTTCACCTTAGCAGCCACCTGCTTGCCGTTCACCACTTCGGTAACGATAGAGCCCGACTTGCACGCCAAATCTTTAAACTTACCATTATAGGCGTTTAGCAGCGCGGGGCCATGCTTTGTCCAGTGTTGCAGGTCGGTAGAGGTAGCAATGGCCAAGCGTGGCGTGCGATTGTTCCATGCCGTATAAGTCATTACATACAGTGTTTTGCCCTTAACATTGGCCGCCACCACACGCGGATCTTCGCAGCCGCCCTTCCACTCATAGGTGCGCGAGATGTCGCTACCATCGGGGTAAAACACAGGGGTAGCCTGTCGATAATCAAGGTGTATGCCATCGGCACTCTCGGCATAGCCTATACGCGAGGTGCGTCCACCGATGCCCGCCTTCGGGTCGTCTTCAGCACGATACAGTATGCATATCTTACCGTCTTTCTCTACAGCGGCAGGATTAAACGTGTCGGCACACTCCCAAGCCACGCTATGCCCACGCATGGGGCAAGAAAAAGAGGTTGACACATTAGGAGTGATAAGCGGATTTACGCCCTCAGGACGCTCGAAACCACCAAAAGCCCAGGCAGGCAGGTAGTTGTCAGCCAGGGCAGGCAGGGCGGTCAGCAGGGCTGCTGCGGCCAGTCCCAGCATGCGGAGCCGAGATTTGTTTGTTGTCATATCGTTTTTGTTTTAATGAAAAATCGGGTGATAAATTATAAATAGTAATGATTTATGCACATGCGGCGGTTCGCCCGCATGGTCCTTTAACGCTTGTGGGCGAGCCCTTGAGGTTTCGTCGTGCCCCTATCTTATGGCCATCTTTGCGCTGTGCAGCCCCTGCGCCGTGCGTATGCAGGCCACATACAGCCCTTTCTGCATGGGCAGGCTGAACGACAGCGTGCCGTTGAACGGCCGCCTGGCAGCGAGTGTGCCGTCGGGGCTGTACAGCATGAACACGCCCTGGCAGCCAAGGTCGGCGTGAAGTGTCTGTCCGGCACGGGCCAGGGCGGGCAGAGCCAATGTGGGCGCGGTGGCGTGGCCGATGCCAGACGTGCAGGAGGTGCCCAGCACGTCAAAGGCATACAGCTTGGTGGTCTGCGCGTTCTGCGTCGGGGTGGTGCACGGGACAACCAGCTTCACATACCGCGCTTTTACGGCATTGTCCAGAGTCACCTTCTTGATGTTGACATTGGCCTGTCCCTTCTTGTCTACAGCCAGTTCCCAGCATGTGTTCGAGTCGCCCATCACGGAGATGAGGCCAAGGTCGGGTGCCGTGTCGCTTACGTATATCTGGTAGTCGCTTACGTTGACGTCCGGCTCCAGCGTGCGGCAGTCGTACAGGTGGAAGCCGCTCACCATATACTCGTCTTCCAGGTCGATGATGGCAAAGTTGTACGGGTGCGTGTCGGCATTGCCTTTGGCAAAGCACCATTTCGTGTTCTTGTCCGTATGGTTGCCGTCCAGCAGGTTGGCGGCTGTCTCCCTCTCGTTCATGGCATCGCTGCCCTTGAGCAGGGTCTTGCCGATGCTCACCACGCCTGCGTGGTCGGCCTGCGCGGCCATCTCGCCATAGATGTCCACGCCATAGATGCGCACGGCATTGTCCTTCCTTCCGTCGCCCCGTGTACCCTTTTTCAGTACCAGCTTCACATACCGGGCCTCGGTGTCCGTGAACGACACGTCCTTCGTGGCCTCGTTCTCCACGCCCGTCTTGTGGGCCACTTCCGTCCACTGCTTGCCGTCCATGCTGGTCAGCACCGTATATTCGGGCACGTTGCCGCAGTTCGACTCGTGTCCCTGCACGTCGCGGAACACCAGGCGGCGGATGCTGTACACGTCAGTAAACTCAAACACCACCCACGAGTCGCCCTCGCTGGTGTCGCACCACTTGCGGTTGGGCATAGAGTATGACGTGTTGAGGTAGAAGGGACGCTCGCTGTCGGCAGCGGCCCCGCTGTACGAGTGTATGGTGCAGCGCACCTTGCCCTGCCCGTTGGCGGGCCAGGCGTTGACGATGCCCTCTGGAATCTGGAGCGTGGTGGGGTCGCCAATGCCCGAGCGGTGTGCAGGGTCGTACACGGCCACGGCCACCATCGAGTCGGCACATCCATAGTAGAGATACCACTTGCCGTTGTGGTACACCAGACCCTCTATGAATACGGTTCCGGCAGCATACTGGCCCGTCTTCTCAAAGTCGGTCATGGGGCGGAAGAAAGGCTTGTCCAGGCGTGCGATGGGTTTCAGCGGGTCATCGTTCGAGAAGAGAATCTGTCCGGCGGCATACGTGTTGGCAGGATAGGCGGCGTCGGCCTTCATGCCCGAGTCGTTCTTACCATTGTAGAAAAGAATAATGCCATCAGAGGTTTTTACAGCAGGAGGGCCACACTCGGTGAGCATACTATCAAAGTAGCCCTCGCGCGGAGTAACGAGATATACAAGGTTCTGGTTTTCATCAACATAGGGAGTCCAGTTCACAAGGTCATCGCTTGTGGCGGCGCACACCCACTGCTCGCCCCAATACATCAGGTATTTTTTCTCACCATTCACTTTCACCTTAGCAGCCACCTGCTTGCCGTTCACCACTTCGGTAACGATAGAGCCCGACTTGCACGCCAAATCTTTAAACTTACCATTATAGGCGTTTAGCAGCGCGGGGCCATGCTTTGTCCAGTGTTGCAGGTCGGTAGAGGTAGCAATGGCCAAGCGTGGCGTGCGATTGTTCCATGCCGTATAAGTCATTACATACAGTGTTTTGCCCTTAACATTGGCCGCCACCACACGCGGATCTTCGCAGCCGCCCTTCCACTCATAGGTGCGCGAGATGTCGCTACCATCGGGGTAAAACACAGGGGTAGCCTGTCGATAATCAAGGTGTATGCCATCGGCACTCTCGGCATAGCCTATACGCGAGGTGCGTCCACCGATGCCCGCCTTCGGGTCGTCTTCAGCACGATACAGTATGCATATCTTACCGTCTTTCTCTACAGCGGCAGGATTAAACGTGTCGGCACACTCCCAAGCCACGCTATGCCCACGCATGGGGCAAGAAAAAGAGGTTGACACATTAGGAGTGATAAGCGGATTTACGCCCTCAGGACGCTCGAAACCACCAAAAGCCCAGGCAGGCAAATGGTTGTCGGCCTGTGCGGGTAGCACATTCAGCACCAGGGCTGTGGATGCGTTCAGCAGCAATGAAAAAATTTTATTAGTTATCATAAAGTAAAGGTTTATGTCCATATAACAGTAAAATAACGGTTATTTACACCCTTTCCGCCTACCTTTTAAGAAATATTAACAGGCCGAGCAATACTGCATCGAAGACACGAAGCAACTGACATTGTTCTAAGGACAAAATAATCTCTTTCGATTCGTTATATATAGGCATGGGAAGAGAATTCACGTATCTGTCTTCACATGCAACTAATCGCTATTTTATCCCGAATTGGGGCAAACAGGGCCACATGTGTCTTGCATAAATATGCAGCCGACGCGTTAACTATTCACAACGAAAATATTCCACCCCTTAGGGGTTGAAAAAACATAGGCTCGATTGTTTATTTTATGGTGGCAGGATATACGCTATCACATATTTACTGTGTATCTTTGCCTTATAAATTAGACAAAATCAATATTTATAATAACTTTTAAACAGAAATCGCAATGAGAAAAACATTTATGTGCGTGGCCTTGGCCTTTATGGGCGCACTGCACACGTTGGCCAAAGATGTGGTCGACTATGTAAACCCATTGGTGGGCACTGAGTCGAAGTTTGAACTGTCGACCGGAAACACCTACCCCGCCATTGCCATGCCTTGGGGCATGAACTTCTGGATGCCGCAAACCGGACGCATGGGCGACGGATGGGCATACGTTTACTGGCACGACAAGATACGTGGCTTTAAGCAAACACACCAGCCCAGCCCCTGGATTAACGACTACGGCCAGTTTTCTATCATGCCCGAAACAGGCGAGCCCGTGTTCGACCAAGACAAGCGCGCCTCATGGTTCTCACACAAAGCTGAGATAGCCAAACCCTACTACTATCGCGTATATCTGGCCGACTATGACGTGGTGGCCGAGATGGCACCCACCAGCCGCGCCGCCATCATGCGCTTCACCTTTCCCGAAACCGATAAGGCAAACATCGTGGTCGACGCCTTCGACCGTGGCTCGCACATACAGGTGCTGCCCGAGAAAAATATGATTATTGGCTACACCACCAAGAACAGCGGTGGCGTGCCCAGTAACTTTAAAAACTATTTTGTGGTGCAGTTTAGCAAGCCCTTCACCTATCGCGCCACCGTTACCAATGGCAACATTGCAGAGGGCAAGCTCGAAGCCAAAGAAAACCACGTGGGCGCCATCGTGGGCTTTAACACCAAACGTGGCGAACAGGTGCTGGTGCGCGTAGCATCGTCGTTTATCAGCCCCGAACAGGCCATGCTGAACCTGAAAGAGCTGGGCAACAACTCGTTTGACCAGGTGGCAGAACAGGGCCGAAAAACCTGGAACGAAACACTGAGCCGCATCGAGGTGAACGACCCCAACGTTGACCACCTGCGCACCTTCTATTCGTGCCTCTACCGCTCGGTGCTGTTCCCACGCAGCTTCTACGAGATTGACGCTAAGGGAAACACCGTGCACTATAGCCCCTACAATGGCGAGGTGCGACCAGGATATATGTTCACCGACACGGGCTTCTGGGACACCTTCCGCTGCCTCTTCCCCTTCCTGAACATGATGTATCCCTCTATGAACGATAAGATGCAAGAAGGATTGGTAAACGCTTATCTTGAAAGCGGCTTCTTGCCCGAGTGGGCCAGCCCTGGCCATCGTGGATGTATGGTGGGCAACAACTCGGCATCTATCGTGGTCGACGCTATCATGACCGGACGCAAGGGCTACGATAAAGACAAGCTGTGGGAGGCCGTGCTGCATGGCGCCAACAGCGTTCACCCACAGGTAAAATCGACAGGACGCGACGGCTTTGAACTGTATAACAAGCTGGGCTATGTGCCTTGCGACAAGCTGAGCCAGAGCGTGGCTCGCACCCTTGAATATGCTTACAACGACTGGTGCATCTACACCATGGGCAAAGCCTTAGGACGCCCCGAAAAAGAAATAAAGATATATGCTAAACGCGCCATGAACTATCGCAACGTGTTTGACCCATCACTCAACCTGATGCGCGGAAAAGATAGCAACGGCAAGTTTGAGACACCCTTCAACCCCACCGACTGGGGACGCTCGTTTACCGAGGGCGACACATGGCACTGGACCTGGTGCGTGTTCCACGACCCACAAGGCCTCGTCGACCTGATGGGCGGACGCGACAACTTTATACACATGATGGACTCTACCTTCATTGTTCCCCCTGTAGCTAAAGAGAGCATGATACACGAAGAGCGCGAGATGCAGGTTATGAACATGGGACAGTATGCTCACGGCAACCAGCCCATACAGCACATGATCTATCTATACAACTATGTGGCTCAGCCCTGGAAGGCACAATACTGGCTGCGCCAGGTTATGGACAAGCTGTATAGCGCTAACCCCGACGGCTACTGTGGCGACGAAGATAACGGCCAGACATCGGCATGGTATGTGTTCTCGGCTCTGGGCTTCTACCCCGTTTGCCCCGGCAGCAACCAATATGTGCTGGGCACACCCTACTTTAAGAACGTGAAGCTGCACCTCGAAGGCGGAAAAACCCTCGACATTACAGCCCAAAACTGTAGCACTGAAAACAAGTATATACAAACCATGACACTGAACGGTGCCACCTACGATAAAAACTACATCACCTACAACGATGTAATGCAGGGCGGAAGCATCTTGTTCAACATGGGTGCCACACCTAACAAGCAGCGCGGCACAAAACCCGACGCCGCCCCCTACTCGTTCTCAGTGAAAGCAAAAAAAAGCAAAAAGTAAAAAAAAAGGAAAATCTCAGAAAGGCTTAGAGAGGCTTAGAAGGGCGTAGCCCCCTGAAAGGGCAGCCCCTCTGAGCCCTCACCCCCTCCTCTCTTTTTCCCCCTCATCCAACACATAAAGGTGAATTCTCTTTAAAAACAAGAGAGTTCACCTTATTTTTTTATCCTTACGTCCCGATATTTTTTTGCTGTTTGGCAAAAAATGCGTAAGTTTGCAGAAGTATGAAGAAATTCTATCTATTTATTTTCATTGTCGCTTCTGCGGCATGCATTATCACTGCCCAGTCAAGATGTGAAGATGTAAACGTAAAGGCTTTGACCGAAGGCAAGACAGCCAGCGTTGAGGCGCAGCCCAAAAGCAAGACGTTGAGCGCCACCGCACAGCAGCTAGCAAAGGCGGGCTATGTGAACATTCAGGATGCCGACCCCTCCATACATGTGTCGCTGATGTATGCCCGCGCCGACAATTTCACCGGCCGTGTGCTCTATGGCGACCTGCGCGAGGCCTATCTCCACCCCAAGGCTGCCACGGCTCTCGTCAAGGCACAGCGCCGACTGAAGCAGCTGCGCCCTGGCCTCAGCCTGAAGGTCTATGATGCCGCCCGCCCCATGCACATACAGCAGAAGATGTGGGATGCGGTCAAGAACACGTCAAAGGACATCTATGTGAGCAACCCTGCCCACGGCGGAGGCATGCACAACTACGGACTGGCGGTCGACATAACGCTCTGCGACGCCAAGGGCGACACTCTCGACATGGGCACGAAGATCGACTATATGGGCCGCGCCGCCCACATCGACGCCGAGCAGCAGCTCGTTGCAAGCCACAGGATCAGCCGACAGGCTCTGCGCAACCGCCAGTTGCTGCGCGAGGTCATGCGCTACGCCGGCTACAGAGCCTTGCGCACAGAGTGGTGGCACTTCAACCTCGTGTCGAGAGCCACGGCAAAGAAATATTACAAAGCCATAAGATAGTGTAGAAAAGCAACGCATATACAGTCTCCAAGTGACGCATATACGAGTGACGACGACATTTGCTTGCTATTCATTTTATAAAACAAAGAACAATAAAGACAATGAACAAGAAACAATTGCTTAAAACCAATCAACACAGACAACATAATGAAAGACAAGAAGACGCAAACGAACGACAACATAACGACAACAGTAGAACAAACTGTGACGTTGGACCCGACGGTGGTTCCTATAGACAAACTGGTGCTCGCGCCCAAGATGCAAGCGTTCATACGCCAGCATCGCAACGACGACGTGCGCACCCTGGCCCTTCGCGCCCCGCGCGATGCCGAGTTTGACCTCACCTTAGCTCTCGAACAGATTGCAGGATGGCAGACAGCGCAGCGCAAGTTGCCCACATGGGCAAAGAATGATGCCATTGTGTATCCGCCGCATCTTTCCATGGAGCAATGCTCGTCGGAGCAGACGGCCCGTTACAAGGCAGAGCTGGCAAAGCGCCTGGCGCTGGAGACAACCGACGATGTTGAGGTGAAGGAGACGGAGATTTTGAAAGATGCAGAAAACCTGAAGGACTTTGAAGATCTAAAATATATCGATGTTTTGAGCCATAGCGAGTTCTCGACCGACATGTCATCCACACTGGCGGTAGACCTCACGGGAGGCTTCGGTGTCGACTTCTCCTTCATCGCGCCGCTCTTTGACCGCGCCATCTATTGTGAGCGCAACCCGCAGCTCTGCACCATAGCCCGTCACAACTTCCGCGTGCTGGGCTTGGACAACGCGTGCGTGGCAAACAGCGAAGCCGAGCGTCTGTTGCAGGACATGCCGCCCGCCAATCTCATCTTCATTGACCCGGCACGCCGCGACGGCAACGGCGGCAAGACCGTGGCGATAGCCGACTGCACGCCCGACGTGTCTGCCCTTCGCCCGTTGCTCGTCTCCAAGGGGCGCAAGGTCATGATCAAGCTCTCACCCATGCTCGACTGGCACAAGGCCGTGGCCGACATGTGCGGCAGCGTGACAGAGGTACACATCGTGGCAACGGGTGGCGAGTGTAAGGAGCTGCTGCTTGTGGCAGACAGCGACAGCCACGACAGCGTGAGCGTGACCTGCGTCAACGACACAGAACGCTTCTCCTTCACCCACACCGAGGGCGAGCAGCAACCGTTGCCGCCGCTCCAGGATGCCGGCGAGCTGTTCGCCGCGTCTCCCGCCACCGCAACGTCACAACATGCTGAAGCCACAGCGCCCCTCTACCTCTACGAGCCCAACGCCTCCATCATGAAGGCCGGCTGCTTCGGTCTGCTTGCCGTGCGCTATGGCCTCAGAGCCTTGGGACGCAACAGCAACCTGTTTGTCAGCAACGCCATGGTCAACGGTTTCCCTGGCCGACAGTTTGCCGTCACAGGCTGCTCCACCATGAACCGTCAGAGCCTTAAAGCCCTGCTCGCAGACATAAGCAGTGCCAACGTGGCTGTGCGCAACATGCCTCTCTCGGCCGATGCCCTGCGCAAGAAGCTGGCGCTTAAAGACGGTGGCGACAGCTATGTGTTTGGCACCACGGCAGCCGATGGCACCCATGTTATCTTGTTGTGTAAGAGAATTTAACGGGCTTTTTGCGGTTTTTTGCCATTTAATTGCTAATTTTGCATTTCATACCACAATTGTGCGCAAATGGCGCCGTGACAACAAGTAAAAAAACGAATTCGAATTTAAAATAATGTCATCAGTACTGATTAAGAAAGTGGAGACCCGAACCGAGCTGAAAGAGTTCATCGAGTTCCACTATGACCTCTACAAGGGCAACGCCTACGATGTGCCCAACCTCTACAGCGACGAGCTGAACACCCTACGCAAGGACCGCAACGCTGCTTTCGACTTTTGCGATGCCGAATATTTCCTTGCCTATAAGGATGGCAAGATCGTGGGACGTGTGGCTGCGATAATAAACAACCTCGCCAACGAGAAGTGGAACCAGAAGTCGGTGCGCTTCGGATGGATCGACTTTATCGACGACCGCGAGGTGTCGGCAGCTCTCATGAAGGCTGTCGAAGACTATGGCCGCTCCAAGGGCATGACCGACATGGTGGGACCGCTCGGCTTCACCGACATGGACCCCGAGGGCATGCTCACCCATGGCTTCGACCAGCTCGGCACCATGGCGACCATCTACAACTATCCCTACTATCCCAAACACTTTGAAGCCATGGAGGGCTACTCTGTGGACAACACCTATGTGGAGTATAAGATCTTTGTGCCTGAGCAGGTGCCTGAGAAGATGTCAAAGATCGCGCAGATGATACAGAAGCGCTACGGCCTTCGCGTGAAGAAGCTCACCAAGAAGGAAATCTTTGAGGAAGGTTACGGTTATAAGATTTTTGAACTTATAAACACGACCTACAGCCACCTCTATGGCTATTCGCCCCTCACCGACAAGCAGATCGAGCAATACATCAACATGTATTTTCCCTTGGCCGACCTCAGCCTCATAACCCTCATCGAAGACAGCACAGCCAACAACAAGCTCGTGGGCGTGGGCATAACCATACCCTCGCTCTCGAAGGCTCTGCAGAAGTGTCGTCGCGGACGTCTGCTGCCCTTCGGCTGGTGGCCCGTGCTCCGCGCCATCAAGGCCCACAAGACCAAGATCGTGGACCTGCTGCTCGTGGGCGTGCTGCCCGAGTATCGCTCAAAGGGTGCCAACGCGCTGCTCTTCTCTGACCTCATTCCGCGATATAACGCCTATGGCTTCGAGTGGGGCGAGACACAGGTGGAGATGGAGACCAACGACTCGGTACAGAGCCAGTGGACAGCCTTCGACCACCAGATTCACAAGAGACGCAAATGTTACATAAAGAAGATTTAAGGTAGGCGCAACTATGAAAGAGGAAAACGAGATAATGAACGAGCAACCCACGGCCTCCTACACCGACGACAACATTCGCCACCTCTCCGACATGGAGCATGTGCGCACACGTCCCGGCATGTACATAGGCCGTTTGGGCGACGGCAACCTGCCTGAAGACGGCATCTATGTGCTGCTTAAGGAGGTGGTAGACAACTCTATCGACGAGTTCCGCATGAACGCTGGAAAGCGCATAGAGGTAGAGATCAACGAGAACCGCAGCGTGAGCGTGCGCGACTATGGCCGCGGCATACCTCAAGGCAAGCTCGTCGAGGCGGTGTCCATGCTCAACACAGGAGGCAAGTACGACTCGAAAGCCTTTAAGAAGAGCGTCGGCCTGAACGGTGTGGGCGTGAAGGCGGTCAACGCCCTGTCATCGCGCTTCGAGGTGAAATCGTTCCGCGACGGCAAGGTGCGCGCACTGACCTTCGAGCGCGGTGTCCTCAAGAGCGACACCACCGAAAAGACAGACGACGAGAACGGCACCTACATCTTCTTCCAGCCCGACGACACACTGTTCATTGGCTACAGCTTCCACGACGACATCGTGGAGACCATGTTGCGCAACTACACCTACCTCAACACGGGCCTCGCCATCATGTATAACGGACGGCGCATCTTGTCGCGCAACGGTCTGGTAGACCTTCTCAACGACACCATGACCACAGACGGGCTCTATCCCATCATCCACGCCAAGGGCGAGGACATAGAGATAGCGTTCACACACACCGACCAATATGGCGAGGAATATCACTCGTTCGTAAACGGACAGCACACCACACAGGGAGGCACACACCAGAGCGCCTTCAAGGAGCACATCGCGCGAACCATCAAAGAGTTTTTCAACAAAAGCTATGAGTTTGGCGACATACGCAACGGCTTGGTGGCTGCCATCGCCATAAACGTGGAGGAGCCGATGTTTGAGAGCCAGACAAAGATCAAGCTCGGCTCGTTGCAGATGGCTCCCGGCGGCGAGAGCATAAACAAGTATGTCGGCGACTTCATAAAGCGCGAGATCGACAACTTCCTGCACATCCACCCCGACGTGGCGGAGGTCATGAAGCAAAAGATCGAGGAGAGCGAGAAGGAACGCAAGGCGATGGCCGGCGTCACGAAGCTGGCACGCGAGCGCTCAAAGAAGGCCAACCTTCACAACAAGAAGTTGCGCGACTGCCGCATCCATTTCTCCGATGCCAAAAACGACCGCAAGGAAGAGTCGTCGATCTTCATAACCGAGGGTCTGTCGGCAAGCGGAAGCATAACGAAGAGCCGCGACGTAAACACACAGGCGGTGTTCTCGCTGCGCGGCAAGCCTCTCAACTCGTTCGGTCTCACCAAGAAGGTGGTCTACGAGAACGAGGAGTTTAACCTCCTCCAGGCTGCTCTCGACATAGAAGAGGGTCTCGACACCCTGCGTTACAACAAGGTCATCGTGGCTACCGATGCCGATGTCGACGGCATGCACATCCGTCTGCTCATCATAACTTTCTTCTTGCAGTTTTTCCCGGAGCTTATAAAGAAGGGCCATGTGTTCGTGCTTCAGACACCGCTCTTCCGCGTGCGTAACCGACGCACGAAGATCAAGGACAAGTCGGTCATTGCCGATGCCGACAAGAAGCTGGCAAAGGGCGAGCGCAAGAGCGACTTCATAACGCGCTACTGCTACAGCGAGGAGGAGCGTGCGGCTGCCATACGCGCCCTCGGTCCTGACCCTGAGATCACCCGATTCAAAGGTCTGGGAGAGATCTCACCCGATGAGTTTGTACATTTCATCGGACCCGACATGCGCCTTGAGCAGGTGACGCTACACAAGACCGACCAGGTGCAGAAGCTTCTCGCCTACTATATGGGCAAGAACACGCCCGAACGACAAAACTTCATCATCGACAACCTCGTCATTGAGGAGGATCTGCCGGATTCTGAATTTTGAATGTTGAATGTTGAATGTTGAATTGTCGGCTGCGCCGATTAGGAATTATTCAATTTTGAATTTTGAGTTTTGAATTTTGCGCTCGGCTCGTAGAGACGCTTGCCTAAGCAAGAATTGTCGGCTGCGCCGATTAGGATTTATTCAGTTTTGAATTTTGAGTTTTGAATTTTGAATTTTCATTTTTGAATTTTTAATTGAGGAAACATATAATTATGGAACATATATTGCGCGATAGGCGCAGATCTTACGGCATGTGCATATCTTACGGCCAGCGGCTTACGGCTCTTGTTGTGCTCTCGCTTGTGTGGGTGAGCGCCATGGCTCAGCTGCGCATGAACCTGGGCGATGACAGCCCAATGCGCAAGCTGCAAATAGCAGAGATGGCTATCAGCAACCTTTATGTCGACTCCGTGGACGAGCAGAAGCTCGTGGAGGACGGCATCAAAGGCATGCTTGAGAAGCTTGACCCACACTCGTCTTACACCACAGCCAAGGAGACACAGGCCATGAACGAACCGCTGCAAGGGTCGTTCGAGGGAATAGGCGTGCAGTTTAACATGTCGCAAGACACGCTCATGGTCATTCAACCCACGCTCAACGGCCCGTCAGAGAAGGTGGGCGTGCTGGCTGGCGACCGCATTGTGGCGGTCAACGACACAGCCATCGCGGGCGTGAAGATGAGCCGCGAGGACATCGTGAAGCGTCTGCGCGGAAAGAAAGGCACGAAGGTGAAGCTCACCGTCGTGCGACGTGGCATCGCCGACAAGCTCACGTTTGTCGTCACACGCGACAAGATCCCGGTGAAAACCATCGATGCCGTTTACATGATACGCCCGAAGGTGGGATACATACGCATAGGCAGCTTCGGTGCCACCACCTATAACGAGTTTATGGAAGGTGTCGACTCGCTCAAGCAGCACGGCATGCGCGACCTCATACTCGACCTTCAGGAGAACGGCGGCGGTTACATGCAGTCGGCCATACAGATCGTGAACGAGTTTCTTCACAAGAACGACCTCATCGTCTACACCGAGGGACGCTCCAGCCGCCGACACGAATATAACGCCGACGGCAAGGGCAAGCTCCTTGACGGCAAGGTCATGGTGCTGGTGAACGAATATTCGGCTTCGGCAGCAGAGATCGTGTCGGGAGCGCTTCAGGATCAGGACCGCGCACAGGTGGTAGGCCGCCGCTCCTTCGGCAAGGGTCTGGTGCAGCGCCCCATAGAGTTTAAGGACGGCTCAATGATTCGTCTCACCATCGCCCACTATTTCACACCCTCCGGCCGCTGCATACAGAAGCCGTATGTCAAGGGCGACAAGGACGCCTATGCCATGGACATAGAAAAACGCTTCAAGCACGGCGAGCTCTACAGCGCCGACAGCATCCATTTTGCCGACTCGCTAAAGTGTTACACCCTGCGACGCCACCGCGTGGTCTATGGCGGCGGTGGCATCATGCCCGACTTTTTTGTGCCGCTCGACACAACCCAGTACACGCCGTTCCACCGTCAGCTCTCGGCAAAGAGCTACATCATAAACGCCAGCCTGCGTTACATCGACACGCACCGCAAGGAGCTGCGCAAGAAGTATGCGTCGTTTGACAAGTTCAAGGACAGCTACGAGGTACCGCAAAATGTCATCGACACGCTCCTTGCCGATGCCGCCAAGGACAACGTCAAGCCGAAGGACGACGACGAGCTGAAGCGCACGCTCCCACAGCTCCGCTTGCAGCTCAAGGCGCTCGTGGCTCGCGACCTGTGGGACATGAGCCAGTATTTCTGCATAATAAACGAGAACAACCACATCGTGCAGAAGGCGCTACAACTCATACAATGAGACAGCCGCAAAAAAACGCAGATAAAAAACGAAGAAAAGAAGACAAGAAACGAAGATGCCCAAGCATCCCACATGGCTTAAGCATCAGAATATCCAGACACGACAATCCCCACATCTTGCATAACTGTGCAGGATGTGGGGATTTCTTATTTATTTGTAAGTAGGTGTTCAAAATTAATTTAAATGATTCTATGCTCTATTTTGGTCTGTATGTTCAGCTCCGAAGAGGGAGTGTAGCGGGCTACACGACCGATGAGAGCTGGGCATACGGGCCAAAAGAGAGCGTAGAGGCATTTGAAAGCATTACCTTTTTTATAAGATTCATATATGCGATTAATTTTGAACACCTACTTATGAATGTCAAATTTACATTTATGAATGTCAAATCAATATTTATGAATGTCAAAACGCCCTCTTCTTTATCAACGTTCTATCCTCCATAGCTGAAGGCCAGTTGAATTGTTTGTGACGTCTGTTTCGTTTCCGTTCTTTACCTCTGCCGACGCAACCTCATTACTGCCCGTTGCTGACACAATGGTCCCTGCCTGCATCTTTATGTCAGACACATGCTTCATTGCGGTGTTTACGTTGCATAGGGTGCATACAAGCTCAGCGGCTATAATAGCCATCGCTGGAATTACAAAAATTTTGTTGTTCATCGTGTAGTTTGAAGAGTGTTATATGCCATCCTCTCCTTCGGCTCAAATGTTTAGTTTTTTTCTACTACTGCATTGTGTTGGTAACTGGAGCAGTTTTTAAACGCACTAACGTTTTGTGGACGCATTGTGCATGGCTAAAGTTTTTTGTTCCATTTCATGGCACGTTTTCTCGCCATGGCAAAGCTCAAGCAAGCTTGGCTCTGCTCATCTGGCTTAACG
>OBLI01000035.1_pt1 | contig 126254 bp, 110 predicted proteins | sample 1519701 | NCBI WGS metagenome assembly OBLI01 (sample SAMEA3663005, study PRJEB22513) | pig gut metagenome | biome: pig gut; feature: pig-associated habitat; material: faeces | place: France | collected 2012
GCCGGGCGGTGGAGGCGCTCTTGCCGGTGTACAGGCGTTACCGGGAGCTGGGGGGGCGGTATATCACCCTGGGCTCCGATGCCCATGCGGCAGAGAATATCGGCATGAACTTCAGGGCGGCACTGGACATGGCGGAGGCCCTTGAGTTGCAGCCGGTGACCTTTGAGGCGCGGAAAATGGCGTATTGCAGGTAGGAGCAAATAAAATAATGCAAAAAAACAGGGTTCTCCTGATTTATCATCAGGGCATGGCGCTGCATGCCCTGATGATAGCAGGAAAATCCTGTTTTGTTTTAGAAATAATTATGTGCCCTCATCTATTCCTGCATCAGCAAGGAAGCAGGGTTGAATTTCAGGCGGAAGCAGAGGGCACCGAAATCATTGCCGTCAATGACCGAGGTAATAAAATCGCTGTCGTGGTCAGTGGTTTCGATGGTAATCGGCGTCGGCAGCAGCTGGTTGCTGTTGTCAGCAAAGAGAATCAGCCGCGGATACCGGGTCATGCCGATGTGCACATCCTTGACGATGCCGTAGCCCATGGCGGTTTTCAGAACCGTGCCGATAGGATACAGCGCCACATGGTCAAAGAACAGCTTCAGAAGCGGCGTATCAAACTGCTTGCCGGAGCACTTCGTCATAATCTTGTAGGCGATGTGGGGCGGATATGCCTTTTTGTAAGGCCTCTGGGTGGTCAGGGCATCATATACATCTGCAATAGCTACGATTTTGGAAAAATCGCTGATGCTGTCATCCGTCAGATGGCGGGGATAGCCGCTGCCGTCCAGATGCTCATGATGCTGGTAGGCGATGTTGGCGATGGCAGCTACATCCAGGCTGGTGGAGGTTAGTTCCCGCAGCCGCCGCCAGCCCCACTCAGGGTGCAGGTGTATGCACTGGAATTCCTCATCCGTAAGCGCCCCCGGCTTGTTGAGAATCTTGATATTTACATTCAGCTTGCCGATGTCGTGGAGCAGTGCCCCCATGGTCAGGGTAATCAGATCCGACTTGGTAAAATGGCACAGGAGCCCCAGCATGGCAGACAGGGCGGCCACATTGACAGAATGGGCAAAGGTATAGTCATCATAAAGGCGGATATCCGTCATCTGCACCAGATTTTCCGGCTTCTGGATCAGGTCAGCGATAATACTTTCGGAAGCACTGAGCAGAGGCGGGATTTCCATATTCTTGGCCTGCTGGATTCTGGCGTATGTATCGTATACCTGATGGATGGCGGTTACCCTGGTGTCCTCCCGGATGATATCCTCAGGGGGCGGCAGGGGCATATCGGGGTCCAGGGAGGTGATAGCTACGCCGGAGATGCCTAGCTTGTGCAGCCTGTCGATGTACTGCTGGCTCAGCTTTGTGCCACGGGTGAGATAGCTGGCACCTTCGCTGTTGTAGATGCTTTGCGCTGTTACCATGCCATCCCGGAGACGGGTTATTGGTAAACGTATCATATAAAAGTCCCTCTTGTTGTAAATAATGGTTTCTTTCTACATTAATGGATTTTTAATACATTGTACATAATATGATAATATATTTTGCGAAAAAAAGAAATAGTGAATTTGGAGAGTTCTTTGCTCTTGCTAGAGTGTGGGCATTTTGGTATACTGAAATGTGGATTGGAAGCTTTGTTTGAATTCTAAGGAAAAGAGGAGTTTTTAGATGCGAGTAAGGCGCAGGAGACGCCGCAATTTTACGCGAGTATATATTTTGGCAGCCTGCCTGCTGGTGGCACTGGCAGGGGTATTGGCGGCAAGCTTTATGGGCGGCAGCCAGGAGGAAAATCCGGTAGTGGCGGAGTCAGGCATTGAGCGGCCTGATGATTATATGCATGTGATGGTGATGGGCGTGGACAGGCGCAGTGATGATGCCGGGCGCAGTGATACCCTGATGGTGGTGACGGTGAACAAGACCACCGGCAAGGCGGAGATTTTGTCCCTGCCCCGGGATACCCGTGTACGAATAGAGGACAACGGTTACGACAAAATCAATCATGCTTATGCCTTTGGCGGCTCCAAGCTGACCAGGAAAACCGTGGAGGAGCTTCTGGGGGTGCCCATGGATTATTATGTGCTGGTGGATATCAAGGCATTTGAGCGGATTATTGACGCCATGGACGGTATCGATATTGATGTAGAAAAGCGCATGTATTATGAGGACCCCTGGGATGACAACGGGGGGCTGGTGATTGACCTCTATCCGGGTATGCAGCACATGACCGGGGACAGGGCTATTCAGTATGTGCGCTACCGTGATGGCGAGGGGGATATCGGGCGCATCGGCAGGCAGCAGCATTTCATGCGGGCAGTGATGGACAAGATGCTGTCACCGGCTATCCTGCCGAAGCTGCCTCAGCTGGTGGAGGAAATCCGCTCTGCGGTAGAGACGGATATGCCCCTGACGGAGATGGTGGCGCTGGCACAGCTGCTGCCGTCCATCCGGGAGCATGGCATGAAGTCGGTGATGGTGCCGGGCAAGCCTGCCTATCTGGAGGATGTGAGCTACTGGCTGCCGGATATCATGAGCCTCCGGGAGCTGGTTTCCAAGCAGATGGAAACGGAGCTGGCGGACAAGGCTCTTGCCAATGCGGAAAAGGTGAAGGCACAGTATGATGACTCCCTGCCGAAGGGGCTGACGGTGATGGCTGAGAATGCTGATGGGGCTGTGAATAGCGCAGCAAAGGAGGCAGCAAAGCCTGCTGACGGCAATGGTGCAGCAGATACTGATACCCGGGAGGCGGCCAAGGAGGAACAGGTGAAGCAGGTTGCCAAGGCTGATGGGCCGGGGGGCATCTCTGTGCTGATTATCAATGACAGCGGCATCAATGGGGCTGCGGCACGGCTGGCTGACAGGCTCCGTGCCAAGGGCTTCAATGTGACCGGTGTTGATACCGGCAGAAAGAGCGACCGCAGCCATACGATTATTGTGACGGACAGCAGCAATACGGAGTGGTTTTATGGGATGCCGTTCCCTTGCACCATCATGGATGGAGGGGAGCCTAATGAAGCTGTTGTGTATATAGGGCAGGACTATGAATAATGCGATAAGGTTCGGCGGGGAGGCATATATATCCCCACGAAAACTCGCTCTCGCTCCTAGTTGTGCCTCGCGTTACTAACATTCATCTATCGCCTGCGGCTCTGATGAATGAAGTAACGAGGCGCAACAAGGGTTTTCTTAGGGGATATATATGCCTCCCCTTAGTTCCGACTGATATGATATCATTCAAGTAGATAGTGCTAATTTATATTTATTGCAACAGCTTCATTGCGGTGTATAAGGAGTGTGTTAGATTTGGGTAGCATAAAGGTTAGCGGTTTGTGCAAGGCCTTTGGTATAGATGAGCTTTTTAATGATGTGAGTTTTGAGATAAAGCGCGGGGAAAGAGTGGGCTTCGTGGGAGCCAATGGTGCCGGCAAGTCCACCCTGATGAAGTGCCTGCTTGAAAAGGTGGAGTATGACAAGGGGGTTATCTCTATTGACCCGGCTGATACTATCGGCTATGTGGAGCAGCAGGCGGAGATGGCTAGCGAGGCAACCCTGTATGAGGAGCTGAAAAGTGCCTTTGCAGATGTGATGGCGCTGGCTGCTGCCAAGGAAGCCATGGAGGCAGAAATCAGGCATGACCACAGCGAGGAAAAGCTGGCGGCCTATGGCAGGCTGGTGGAGAGGTTCGAGCATGCCGGTGGCTATGACTTTGAGAGCCGCATCCGCCGTACTGCCTTCGGGCTGGGATTTGCCGAGGAGGATATGGAGAAGAAGGTGGCTCTGTTTTCCGGAGGCCAGAAAACCCGTGTCTGCCTGGCCAAGGCCTTGCTCCGGGAGCCGGATTTTCTCTTTTTGGACGAGCCTACCAACCATCTGGATATCGGCATGATTGAGTGGCTGGAAGGCTTTTTGCAGATCTACAGCGGCGGCGTGCTGATTATTTCCCATGACCGCTTCTTTCTGGACAAGGTGACCAACCGCATTTTCGAGATAGAGAACAAAACTGTCACCGCCTATGAGGGCAATTACAGCTACTACATGAAGGTCAGGGAGCAGCGCCGGGCGGCACAGCTTTCTGCCTACGAGAAGCAGCAGGAGTACATCAAAAAGACTGAGGATTACATCAGGAAGTACAAGGCAGGCATCAAGTCAAAGCAGGCAAGGGGGCGCCAGAGCCAGCTGAACCGGCTGGAGAGGATTGTCAGGCCTGCGGAGACAGCGGCCTTTAACTATTTTGCCTTTAACGAGCCGGGGGAGTGCGCCCAGCGGGTGGCAGAGCTGGAGAATGTGGCATATCATTTCCCGGACACGCAGAAAAAGCTCTTTGAGCATGTGGATGTGCTGATTCGCAAGGGAGACGGCGTGGCCATCGTGGGGCCAAACGGTGCCGGAAAGACTACCTTTTTGCGGCTTTTGGTAGGTGAGCTGGAAGCTACGGAGGGGCGGATAAAGATTGGCTCCCGGGTAAAAATCGGCTACTTTTCCCAGCAGCATGAGGGGCTGCACATGGAGCGCACCCTGCTGGAGGAAATGGAGTACGAGTACGGCCTGTCCGAGGAACAGAGCCGCAGCTATCTGGGGGCGTTCCTTTTCCATGGGGATGATGTATTCAGGCTGATTGGCGCCCTGTCCGGCGGTGAGCAGTCCAGGCTGGCCTTTTTGAAGCTGATGCTGACGGGGGCGAATTTCCTGGTGCTGGACGAGCCTACCAACCATCTGGATATTCCGGCGAAGGAAGCGGTGGAGGAAGCCCTGTCCACCTTTCCGGGAACCTATATCACTGTTTCCCATGACCGTTATTTTCTGGACAAGGTGGCAAACTGCGTGCTGGAAATTGATGGTGGCAGCCTGACGGAGTACGATGGCAACTACAGCTACTATCGGGAAAAGAAGGCGGAGGAAGCCAGGGAAGCCGAGGAAGCGGCAGCTGAGAGGGCGGCACAGGAGGCTGCCCTGGCAAAGAAGGCGGCTGCCAAGGCAAAACAGCAGCAGGATGAGGCGGAAAAGGCGGCTCTGCAAAGGGCGGCAGCCCAGGCGGAAAGCAAAAAGCAGGCGCAGCTGGGTGCCATCCAGAAGATGAGCGAGGCAAAGCGTACGGAGCTCATCCAGCGGACGGAGGCGGAGATTGCCATGGCAGAGGCGGAGCTGAAAATGCTGGAGCATGAGATGAACGATGTGAGCCTGCAGGCGGATCCTGCCAAAAGCCAGGAAATAGCCGAGGCCTATGCGGCAAAGGAGCAGGAGATTCAGGCAAAGTATGAGAAGTGGGAGCAGCTGACGGAGGCATAGTGACGGTCATGGAAGTGCAGGATGAGCTGGAAGCCCTGACGGGAGTAGTGGACAATATCATATTTGCCAGCCCGGAGGGGAGCTTTTGCGTGTTCCGGATGCTGCCGGAGGGGCAGAAAAGCACCGTGACCGTAACGGTGCAGATGGCTGCGCCCTTGCAGGGGCAGCAGCTGGATTTGAAGGGCAGATGGGTGGAGCATCCCAGGTTCGGCTCCCAGTTCAATGCCGTTCACATGATTGTTTCCGCCCCTACAGGGGTGGAGGGCATCCGGCGCTTTCTGGCCTCCGGCACCATTGAGGGCGTGGGCAAGGCCATGGCGGCACGCATTATGGATAAATTCGGCGGCATGGCTCTGGAGATTATTGAGAAGCAGCCCCACAGGCTCCGGGAGGTGCGGGGCATCGGCAAGAAAACCGCGGAGAAAATCCATGCTTCCTATCAGGAAAAAGCGGAGCTTAGGCAGGTGATGGTGTGGCTGGAACAGCACAACGTGTCGGGGATTTTTGCCGGGAAAATCTATGAGCGTTACGGCTCTTTTTCCGTGGAGGTCATGGAGCAGAATCCCTATCGGCTTGCCACTGAGATTGAGGGCATCGGCTTTAGTACGGCTGATGCCATCGCTGCCAGCCTGGGCATGGATCCCTGCGATGCGTTCCGGGTGTCAGCGGCTCTTTCCTATCAGCTGCAGAGGATTGCTGTCAACGGACATTGCTGCGTGCCGGAAAATCAGCTGGTGGACGATGTGGAAAAGGGCATCATGGTACCCAGGGATGTGGTCTGGGAAGTGCTGAAGCAGGATTTGGCAACAGGCAGGCTGGATCAGGAGTCGGTGGGGGGCACCATCCTGGTATATCCGGAGTATCTCTATCGGGCGGAAGCTGAGACGGCGGAGAGCCTTTTGTATTTGCAGGAGAAGGCGGCGCCTATTGCCGCCAGCAATCCTGGGCGGCTGGTGCATCGCTGGGAAAAGAAAACAGGAGTTGTGCTGGCGGAGCAGCAGCGGCAGGCGGTGGAAGCGGTGCTGGAACATGGTGTTTTCGTGCTGACCGGCGGTCCCGGCACCGGCAAGACCACCGTGGTCCGGGCTATGCTGGACATACTGGAAAAGCTGGGCTTGCAGATTTTGCTGGGAGCTCCTACCGGCAGGGCGGCGAAACGGCTTAGCGAGGCAACAGGCAGGGGCGCCAGGACGGTGCACAGGCTGCTGGAGGCATCAGGCGGTGACGGGGAGGGTTCCGGCTTCGGCCGCAATCAGGATGAGCCTTTGGAAGCGGATGTGGTTATCCTGGACGAGATGTCCATGATGGATATCGTGTTGATGCGCCATTTTCTGGAGGCGGTGCCTGTGGGCTGCCGTGTAATTCTGGTGGGGGATGCGGACCAGCTGCCGGCTGTGGGGCCGGGATCGGTGCTGAAGGATATCCTTCGCAGCGGCGTGGTGCCCCAGGTGAGCCTGACGGAAGTTTTCCGCCAGCGGGATGACAGCACCATTGTCATGAATGCCCATGCCATCAATGCAGGGCGGCTGCCTCAGTGCTCCCTGGATGATGGGAGCGATTTTATCTTTATTGAGCAGCAGAGCCCTGAGTGGGTGGAGCAGCATATTGTCACCCTGTGCCGGAAAATCCTCCCGGCCAGGGACTACGATGTGCTGGAGGATGTGCAGGTGCTGTCACCCATGCATCGGGGCGTCTGCGGCGTGGAGCGGCTGAACCGGCTGTTGCAGGATTCCTTGAACCCTGCCGGGGAGGATGTGCCGGAGCTGGCTCACGGCTCCCGGGTTTTCCGCCTGGGGGACAAGGTGATGCAGAACAAAAACAACTACGAAAAGGGCGTCTTTAATGGCGATATAGGCTATATCACCCTGCTGGATACAGTGCATGTCCGGGTGCAGTTCGGAGATGAAATGGAAGTTGAATATGAAACTGCGGAGCTGAATCAGCTGCAGCTGGCATACTGCATGACCGTGCACAAGAGCCAGGGCAGCGAGTACCCGGTAGTCATATTGCCGCTGGTGCCGGGGCATCATGTGATGCTGCAACGGACGCTGCTCTATACGGCAGTAACCAGGGCAAAGAAGCTGGTTATCCTGCTGGGCACCAAGGCGGCACTGAATACTGCCGTGGCAAATGACAGGACGAAGAAACGCTACACCCTGCTGGCTGAACGGCTGGGACGAAAGCTGTGAGGCTATAAGGGAAATAAATGCAGGGGATAATGCTTTTGTCAGTTTTATCGGTTTGATGATAGTTTGATGATGAAGTAAATGAGGGGAATGGGGTGAGGCTGTGTTAGACTGGGTGCTGGATTTGCTCTTTCCGCCCAAATGCCCTGCCTGCGGCAGGTATACGGAGTGCAGGGACACATGGTGCGACAGCTGCTTTGCAGGGCTGGTGAAGCCCCACCGCCTGCCCCTGGATGCTGAGATGTACAGCCTGTTTGATGGGGGTGTATGGGCACTGGGCGTGTATGAGGCAGGGCTCCGGGATATGCTGCGCCAGCTGAAATACGATGGTAAAAAAGGTCTTTTGCCTGGCTTGCACAGGTATATGGCGGCAGGGCTCAGGCAGCTGCCGCTGGCGGCAGGTAATGGAAGGCAGGAAGGGCTGCGGTGCAATAAGAGCAGAGCGGATGGTGATGTTAGCAGGGAAAATGTGCTGGCAGTGCCTGTGCCGCTGCATCCTGACAGGCTGAAGGAGCGGGGTTTCAATCAGAGTGAGCTTTTGTTCAGGGAGCCTATGGCGGCCCTGGAGATACCGCTGCAATCGGCCCTGGTGCGGTGCCGCGCCACAACGCCCCAGTTTGGGCTGACAGCGGCGGAGCGCAGCAGGAATTTGCAGGGGGCCTTTGCCCTGGCGGATGGCGGGGAGATAGCCGGCAAAAAGGTCATTATTGTGGATGATATTATGACAACCGGCGCTACCCTGCAGGAATGCGCCCTGGTGCTAAAGGAAGCAGGTGCTGCCAGCCTCATGGGGATTGTGGCAGCCTCCGGCAGAAAATAGCGGCTAAAAATTTATATTGAATAAAAATAAGGAATAATTTATAATGGTTAGGTATAGTGAAGTGCTTTAGGGAGAGGATTGTATGAATAAGCTGAAGAATTGTAGTGGCTGCGGCAAGGTCTATATGGAGATTGGTCAGGGAATGTGTACTGACTGCTACCGCAAGGAGCAGGAGGATGAACAGACAGTTTATTCTTATGTCCGGGACCATGACAAATGCAGCATTAAGCAGATTGTAGACGATACAGGCGTCAAGGAGCGTGTGATATTGCGCATGCTGAAGCAGGGGCGTTTCATCGCCAGCGGTTTCGAGATTACTTATCCGTGCCAGGGGTGCGGTGCGCCGATTACCACCGGCAAGCTTTGCAGCAAATGCAGCAATGACATCCTCAATCAGGCGAAGCGTCTGGAGGCTGCAAAAGCTGTAAAGAAAGTGGACAAGAGCTCCACCATGTATAATTCTTCCCGTAACAGGTAAAGAGCAGGCAGGGCATTTTATGGTAGGGTGCCCCGGCTGATAATGCTGATAATTTAGAAGGCTAGCAGGATTATTTAAGAATCCTGCTATTTTTTTCGATATTTTTGCTAGGATTAGAAGATGATGGGTTTGTTCTTACAGAGAATTTTACAGAAAATATAGTGGCAAGGATGGTGAAAAATCGTGATTATAAATAACACCCTGCAAGGCGTAGCCGGTGTCTACACCAATTCCGGCAGTGTCAACAAGCTGGCAAAGGCATATCGCCAGGAGGCGCCTGTCAATGACAATATTCAGATTTCATCCCAGGGGCAGCAGTTCAGCGAGATTATGAAGAAGCTGAAGGCAGGCTCTGATGTGCGCATGGACAAGGTAACCGAGTACGAGAACCTGATTGCTTCCGGTGCTTATCAGGTGAGCAATGGTGATTTGGCAGATAAGATTTTGCAGTATCGCTATTGATGCCGGTATGATTCATGTCAATCAACAGATGTGCATGTAAGATCTGTTGGCGTATTGCGATCATCAAGAGGGAGGGCAGCCCATGTGGCAGGAATTAGCCAGAATACTGGCAACCTTGATAACCCAGTATCAGAAGCTGAAACAGCTGAATGAGGAAAAGCACGGCATCCTGGTTCTCGTGAAGATGCAGGAGCTGGAAAAGCTGGTCAGGCAGGAGGAGGATGTTATCAAGGTCATCAACCAGACAGAGAAGCAGCGCCAGGAGCTGTTGGCAAGGATGGCAGCAGGCGGTGTCAGGGTAACTCCTGATATGCGCATGGACAGCGTATGGTCCCAGTGCCCGGAACGGCAGCAGCGGGAGACCTTGTACAAGCTTCACAAAATGCTGGGCAAGCTGGTGGCAGAGGTGCAGGAGGCATCGGCAAACAATGAAATACTCATTTCCAGTGCACTGGATGCTATCAATTTCAGGCTGAACCAGCTGGGAGGCTCCATGGTGGAGCCTGCTTATGGCAGCAGGGGACAGGAGCAGGTTTCACATGTCAAGAACTTTGATTTGGAGGTATAGCCGGTGCAGGATTTGATACACATTATCAGGCAGCAGCTGGTGCTTTGCCTCAGGCTTTATGAACTGACCAGGGAACAGCAGAATGCCCTGGTGAATACGGCAGCTCCGGCAGTGCAGCGGCTGACCAAGGAAATAGAGGCAGTAGTTATAGATTTGAACAGGCTTGAGAAAAAACGTCGTGATTTTTTGCAGCAGCAAGGTAGCAGGGATGCTGCCAGCTGGGTAGCTGTCCAGCCTGAGGGGCTGGAAAAGAATATGGCACTGCAGCTATTGGAAAAACAGGCAGGACTATTGCAGAAACTAAAGGAAGCCTCTGGCAACAATCTGCAATATTTAAATAAAAACATAGAATATATCGATTATAACGTGAATGTCATGACATGTACTGCGGCAGGGGTAACCTACGGAACACCGGGCGATAACGGTGGCATGCCGGTACAGGGCAGCAAGATGTTCGAGGCGAATGTCTAACCGGCATAGCGTGACAAATATTTGAGAGCAGGTGAAACAACATGCAGAGTACCTTTTCCGGACTCAATACCATGGTAAATGGTATCTATACAAACAGGCTGGGGCTGAATACGGTCGGTCACAATATCAGCAACTCCAACACGGAGGGATATTCCCGCCAGACAGCTCATGCGGCGGCAACTCCGTCCTCCGAGGTTTATACATTGGCAGGTGCCAGCCAGGTGGGCAACGGCTCCACCGTCACTTCCGTTATCAGGGCCAGGGATATTTATGCAGACCGCCAGTATTGGAAGGAAAACAGCACCAACGGCTACTACAACGGCAAGGCAAATAACTATGCCAAGATAGAGTCCATTTTCAATGATTCCAAGAATACCGGCATCCAGAATGCCATGGAGAAATTCTATCAGGCCTGGGAGGATTGCTCCACTACGGCCAGCAGTGATACCAGCCGTCAGAATGTCATCAATGCGGGGCAGAATTTCGCCCAGAGCCTGCAGATTGCGGCTAATCATGTTAAAGAGCAGATTACCTCTCTTTATGATGATATTTCCCTTAGTGTTGATGATATGAATCGTCTGCTGGGGCAGATGGTAGAACTGAATAAGAACATTTCCGGCATTGAGGCAACAGGTGCCCATGCCAATGACCTGCGTGACCAGCGGGATCTGATTGTGGACCAGCTGACGGAGATGACCAATATCACCGTTTACGAGACCAGCAACGGCATGTACACGCTGGTAAGCAACGGCACTACCTTGGTCAACGGCATCACCAAGGTGGATTTGGAAATGTCACAGCCAAAGAACAACAATGAGTACAGCCTTACGGATTTTGACATCATGATCAAGCAGACAGGTACTATCTACACACCGGGAGGCGGTGAGCTGAAGGCGCAGTTTGAGGCAATTGCCGAGGATAAGGCGTATATTGACGAGGTTGCCAGGATGGCCACCTTCCTTTTGACCACCTTTAATGACCAGCACAAGGCTGGCTATGGTCTTGATGGCAACAAGGACAAGCCTTTTGGCAATACGAATCCTGCGGATGATGCCACCACCGGCCTGAATTTCTATGGCGAGTCTGATTGCATTTATGAATGGACGGAAGCGGATGGCTTTACCGTTACCAAGAAGAATGCTGCGGGGACGCCGATTGCTGGTAGTACAGTGAAGCTGTCCGGTATGCAGATTTTGGATCTCCTGACAGTGAATGGTGAGCTGACTGCCGTTGATGGCCACAAGAAGCTGGCTACCAGAAGTGGCGAGCGTGCCAGTGATATGGATGTTGTTTTCTACGAAACAGAATTTCCTGGCGTTTATACTACGGATAAAAGTGATCCTGACATTGCGAAGGATGCTTTTGGCAATCCCGTATTTTTGGCGGTAGATTTGGGAGATAAGCTTATATATAGGGCTAATGGGGGTAGCGGCCTTACTTGCAGATATACCACTGATACGGACTTGGCAGACAAGGCGAATAGCGGTTATCCAATACCCGTTGATGTAAATGGCACTGGTGACGGCAGCAATGCCGTCTGGATGGCTACACTTTTGAACTGCGAAAATGATAAGACCAGTCCCGAGGTGATGGAGGATGACAGGGCTATTGGCAAAGGTTCTCTGTTCAGCTATTACAATACAAATATGACGACGATGGGATCTTCTGCTGCCAATATGAACGGCAAGGTTGAATTTCAGTCAAATGTCATGCTACAGGTGGAAAATCTGAGAAGCACTACCAATGGCGTAAACTGGGATGAGGAGCTTAGCAATATGATTATGTTCCAGCAGGGCTACTCTGCCTGCTCCCGTTGCCTGAATGCCATGGATGAGTGTCTGGACAAGCTGATTAACGGCACCGGCACTGTTGGCAGGTAACATATTATAAGGATAAGTGATTTAGGTTTTTAAACTGTGATATAGAACGTAATATAGAATAGGATGAAATAATATGCGTATAGCGAGCACAATGATGTCCCACAACTATCTGAAGCAGCTGAATGGCACCTATGAGCAGTATACCAAGCTCATGGAGCAGAGCGATGGCAGCAAGCTGCATCGGGCTTCGGACGATGTGGTGGGGTATTCAAAATATTTGCGTTATCAGAACAACAAAATCAGCAACGAGCAGTATCAGGACAATGTCAGCACAGCCTCAACCTGGATGAAAAATGCAGATGCGGCACTGGTGAATGTGACGGATTTGCTTACCACCTTCAAGGAAAAGACGGAGGCGGCAGCCAATTCTACCCAAAACGAAAGCGATATGAAGGATATTGCCAAGGAGCTTCTAGCCAACGTGCAGGAGCAGGTGGCAGACCTGAATACTCAGATTGGTGATCGCTTTCTCTTTGCCGGTCAGAAAGACACTACTATGCCGTTTTCTATTACTGATAGCAAGATGCTCAGGGGGGAAACCCGTACACTGGATGAAAAGCAGCAGGCCTTTTTTGCCGGTGCTAATGAATGGGGCGAGGAAAATACAACCCTCAAGCAGATGCTGAAGCTGAACGGTGATGATGGAAATGTCTACTATATGAATGTACAGAAAGGTGATATTTTTACAGAGGATTTCGTGGTAAACGGATATAAGGATTGTGAAAAGTTTGATCGTACAAATCCTGATCAGGTTGTTGGTAATATTGCCGGCTTTCAGATTTCTGACCATTTTGATGCATACGGAGTTATCAATGAAGGTGCTACCGGCAAGGATTGGAGTTACACAACTGCTGGTGGAGTGAAGCTGACCTTTGCCACAACGGAACAATATATCGTAAAATACAACGGGGATGACAAATACATCTCCATGGTAAAGAAAAACGGCGGTGTAGACAAGGCTACCGATACCATTAACGTAACCGGGCAGGATATCAATGGTACAGATATTTTTGATGTGGGTAATGACCCTGCTACCGGTACTGCTATGCTGAATCAGCTCATGTATGCAGTAGCCAAGATAGAGAGCGGCGACCATATCTGGGCTGGTGAGGAGGGCATGACCATTGCCGATACGGTACATTCCAACGTGCTGGGAGCGGAGACCAAGATGGCAGCCCGCCAGCAGGCATATACGGCTGCGGCAGGTATGCTGACTACCCAGAATGAGTCCATCGTCAGTGATATTACAGATGTGTCCAGCACCGATGTGGCGTATCTGGCTACTAAGCTGATGGAATACCAGACAATCTATAGTATGTCACTGTCCGTAGGCTCCAAGATCCTGCCGGGCAGTCTGGCTGATTACCTGAATTAAGTGTCTGATGATGGCTGTTTTGGCAATACGGCATGATGTGATATGCTGAAAGGAAGGGTGTGAGGCAGTATGGGGATATTGGCAAGCCTGGGCGGTACCGGCATGTTATCCGGCATGAAATACATGAATATCAGGCATGAGCTGCCGGAAATCGGCATCCGCCAGCAGCAGGCGGCTAGTGAGAAGGCTGCTTATGTTCCAGCGGAAATGCATCGGGATTATGAGCCGCCTAAAGCAGATATGGGCTGGTCCCAGATCAAGGTGGACATTAACTGCTACCCATGCCGCAAGGCCCTGGGGCATCTCAGTGATATGGATTTTGCCAGAAAATACGGTCAGCAGGGCTACAGTGATGTGCAGGCTGCCACATCAAAGCACACTAATGAGGGCTGGGATATGGCAAGGAACGGTGCGAGGCCGGGACGGGATGTGCTGACGCAGCAGGAGTGGTCAAAATTCTGGGATAAGGTAATCAAGTGGCACCAGTGGACGATAATAGATATACCTGACCCGGAGTTTACCGTTACCCCGTCGGAGATTACAGGTCAGATGAATGTGGGCCATGACAAGTACAGCATCAATACGTCAGCCGATGCAGATATTGCCCTGCAGGCAGGCTCGGCGGAAACATATATTGCTAAGGAAGGCTCCATACGCATGTGGGCCACGGAGGGCCGGCTGGATATATATGCGTAAGTTAATGTAAATTGATCTTGGAGGCTTGTGGATGAGAAAGATAAATACACTGCGTTTTGGGGAATTGGAGATTGAGGAACAGGATGTGGTCAGGTTTGCTGACGGCATCCCGGCCTTTGAGGATGAGCATGAATTTGTGGTGCTTCCCTATGAGGAAGGCACGCCGTATATGTTTTTGCAATCCATGATGACGCCGGAGCTGGCATTTTTGATGACAGATCCCTTTGTATTTTTCCCTGATTACAGCTTTGAGCTGGATGATGAGAACATGGAAAAGCTGGAGATAAAGACAATGGATGATGTCCTTGTCTGCACCCTGATTTCTATTCCAAGGTCAGGGGTGGCTGATATGACTACCAACCTGCTGGCACCAGTAGTCATCAATAGGCATACCATGCAGGCAAGGCAGATTGTGCTGGAAAAGACCCAGTACACCACCAAGCACAGGTTGTTCCCTGAAAAAAAGGGGGATAAGTAATGCTGGTTCTGACGAGACGGCCTCACCAGCAGATTATGCTGGGAGATGATATAACCATCAATATTGTTGACGTGAACGGGGAGAATGTCAGGATTGCCATTGACGCGCCACGTCATGTGAAGATATACCGTGGTGAGATTTATCGGGAGATTAAGGATGAGAACCGCACGGCAGCAGCGGCACCGATGGATTTCGATTTGACGAAGGCATTGCCGGTGAAGTGACAGCAGGGCAGCTTCGGGCTGCGGCTTTGGGAGGCTACTTCACCTGCTGACAGATTGAGGATAATCTGCCAAATATAAAGGAATAAATCATTTTCTATGGAGGGATAACGATGATTGGAAAGATGCGTGACATGGTAACAGCTGCAGTGGTTGTTTCGGCAGCTGATAATAAAAGTCCGAAATTTGCAGGTACAGAGGACAAGAGCAGTCAGAGCGCGGCAGACAGCAGCAGTGCAGCTGCCAAGTTTGGCTTGCAGCCGGAGACAGCGGCTGATGTCTCTGCATTACCTGATGCCAGCAAATCCTCAAAGGAACAGCAGGAGGAAAAGAACAGACTGTCCCCGGAGTTTGTCAGCGAAATGACCAAGGAGCTGAATGAGCTGATGGGCAAGCTGAACTGTGATCTTGAATTCCAGTATCACAAGGAAGTTGATGTGATGTCTGTCAGGATGATTGATAAAAATACCAAGGAAGTCATCAAGGAATATCCGCCGGAGGAAATGGTTGAGGGTATGATCAGGGCCCAGGAATGGCTGGGAGCATTTTTGGACAAAAAGGCCTGAGTGATGAAGTAGAGATAGAGTGAACAGAGGATTAGGAGGCGACGAAAATGGGCGCAAACGGCATATATGGCTTGTCCGGTTCCGGTCTTGACATCGAGTCCCTTGTTAAGATGGGCATGATGAACAAGCAGAACCAGTACGACAAGATGTATCAGAATGAGATGAAGCAGGAGTGGCTGAAGGAGGCCTATGTAGAGGTATATGACAGCATGAAAACCTTCAAGGCCAACATGACGGACTTCAAGATGCAGTCCAACATGAGTGCTATGAAGGCTACCAGCACCAACAATGATGTGGTTTCGGTTACGGCAAATGGTGCGGCTGCCGCCATGAATCACAAGGTAAGTGTTGATGCTGTAGCAAGCAATGCCTATCTGATGACCGGCATGAATGCTAATGGGACAGCGGCTGCTATTACGCGGGCAAATGGTGTGACAAGCAGTACCAGCACCTATCTGTCAGATGTGATTTATGGTAACAGGCTTACTAATACCACAACAGATGCTGATGGCAATAACGTATATACTATAGACGGAGCAACACATACAGGCAGTGAGGCCGCCATTACTATTAATTTAAAGGATTCCAGCGATGCTAATGCGAAAACCTATACCGTCACGATGACCTACGATGAAATCTTCAGTGACAAGAAGACCCTGAGTGATTTTGCATCTGCCTTTTCCAAGAGCGGTGCCAACATTCAGGGTGGCTACGATACGGCCAACGATTCCTTCAGCCTGTACAACAAGACCAGTGGTGAAAAGAATATTATCAATCTTGAGGCAGCCAGTGATGATGCAGTAGTTCTGCTGAACAATTTGCAGCTGGCTTCCTATGATGCCCAGAACAATACGCTGGGAAGCATTCCGACTTTTACAAAAAACCATGCCGTGGAGGCTGCAAAGGGAACCAATGCCAAGGCAACCATTGACGGCAAGGTCTATAATCTGGAAACCAACAAGATTACGGTAGCCGGCGTAACCTACAATTTCAATAATGTTTCCGCAGGACAGACATCCACAGTCAGCGTATCCCAGGATACTGATACCATCGTGGATAATGTCAAGAAGTTTGTGGATATGTACAACACCCTGCTGGACAGCCTCAATGACAAGCTGTCGGAGGAAAAATACTCTGACTACAAGCCGCTGACTAAAGAGCAGGAAAAGGATATGTCCGAGGACCAGATCAAGAAATGGAATGAAAAGGCTAAGTCCGGCCTGCTGTACCACAACAATGAAGTTCGTAGCCTGGTCAGCGATATGCGTGAGGCTATTTACACACCTGTAAATGCGGTAGACAGCAAGTACAATTCCCTGTCCGCCATCGGCATTACCACCACCACTACCAAGGGGCATATTACTCTGGATGAGGACAAGCTAAGAAAGGCTTTGAATGAGGATCCGGACTGCGTATACCAGCTCTTTGCCTCTGATCAGGACAGCTCCTACATCGCCGGCAGCACCAATACCAACAAGCTTACTTCTTATGAAAAGAAAGAAGACTATAAGAATACCGGTATTGCCAACCGCCTGTACAATGCCATGACTGAAAATATGGATATTTTTGAGGATTATGCTGGAACCAGCAAGGCAACGGATGATCAGAGTTATCTAGGCAAATTGATTACCAATATGCAGACCAAGATGACCAGCTTCCAGACATTGATGAAGTCCTATGAGAATAAGCTTTATGACAAGTATGATGCTATGGAAGTGGCATTGTCCAAGCTGGGAGCACAGCTGAGCTATATTACAGGCTGATAATCTGAAAATGAGGGAACTATATGATTAATAACGCAGCAGAAGCATACAAAAGACAGCAGGTAATGACGGCAACTCCGGAGGCGTTGACCCTTATGCTCTATAATGGGGCGCTTCGCTTTATGAAGGAAGGGCTGGAGGCCATGGAGGCCAAAAAGTGGGAGCAGTGCAATACATCCCTGCAGAAAGCCCAGAGGATTATTCTGGAGTTTCAGGCAACCCTGAAGATGGAGTACGACATTTCCAAGCAGCTGATGCCGTTGTATGATTATGTGTACAATAGCCTGGTGGAGGCCAATATGCGCAGCAAGCCGGAGAAGGTAACTGAGTGCATGGATATTATCCGGGAGCTTAGGGATGCCTGGGCCGAGGCCATGAAGATTGCCAGAAAGGAAAGAGGTGCTTCCTGATGATGCAGCCGCCAAAGTTGAACAGGCCGGCTCCCCAGTACACTGAAAGGCAGTTGTGGGAAAAGTACCTGATAGCCACCAAAGAGCTGCTGAAGTTCATTAAGGCGGAGGATATTGACACTTTTCTGGATTTAGTGGATCAGCGCCAGCGCCTGATGGAAATGATGCAGGCACTGCCGGAGGGAGAGCGTGATTTCAGCAGCACCCCTGAGTGCGATGCCATGCGGGAACAGATAAAGCCTATGGACATGCAGATTATGTACAAGGCCCGCACCTGGCTGAACAAATCCCGCCGCAACAACGCCCAGGTGCGCAACTACGATGTGACCGGCTACGGTGCCAACGCCGGATTGTTCAGCAGAGAATATTGATGTGTTGTATAGGCTGAGATAAGCTTATACGAGCTTATATGAGATGAAAGGCAGGTTATCTATGTGGTAGCCTGCTTTTTTCGGTTGAATATGCGTATAGATTATCGTACAATATTATCAAGTAAATGATATTTGTCAGTATGTAGGGGTAGATATTTGTGAAATCTGGTGCGGAAATGAAATTTGATTTTAATTTTTATCATGGTAAAAATGTATTGGTTACGGGGCATACCGGGTTCAAAGGAGCGTGGCTCTGCAAAATGCTGGCTATGGCAGGGGCAAATGTTACGGGCTATGCCCTTGAGCCGCCGACTAATCCGTCACTTTTTGAGCTGGCGGGCATAGGGAAGGATATCAGGTCCGTGATTGGCGATATTCGTGATTATGAAACATTAAAAAGGACGTTTGATGACGTGCAGCCGGAGCTTGTTTTTCATCTGGCGGCACAGCCAATTGTGCGGGAGGGGTATAGGAATCCTGCTGACACCTACAGCATTAACGTCATGGGGACGGTAAATGTTCTTGAGTGCATAAGGCAGAAGAACTGTGTGAAATCCTTTTTGAATGTCACTACGGATAAGGTTTATCTAAACAGGGAATGGAACTGGGGCTATCGGGAAAGTGATGAGCTGGATGGTTTTGACCCATATTCCAATAGCAAATCCTGCAGTGAGCTGGTAACGCATTCCTATAAAAACAGCTTTTTTGCCGATGGCAGAGTGGCGATTTCCACGGCCAGGGCGGGAAATGTTATTGGTGGCGGCGATTTTGCCAGCGACAGGATTATTCCGGATTGTATCAGGGCGGCGATAGAAGGAAAGGACATTGTGGTGCGGAATCCATACTCGACGCGGCCATATCAGCATGTGCTGGAGCCGCTATATGCCTATCTGATGATTGCCGCTATGCAGTATCAGGATGGCAGGTATGCCGACTGGTACAATGTGGGGCCGGATGATGGAGATTGCTTCCAGACAGGAGCGCTGGCAGATTTGTTTGTCAGCAAGTGGGGCGATGGTATAAAATGGGTTAATCAGCACGATGGAGGCCCTCATGAAGCAGGCTTTCTCAAGCTGGACTGCTCAAAGCTGAAATCGGTTTTTGGCTGGCATCCCCGCTGGAATCTGGAGCTTGCTGTTGAAAAGACAGTGGAATGGGCAAAGGTGTGGCAGAGCGGCAAAGGCACCGGTGATATCCGCACTGTTATGGACAGGCAGATTGAGGAATTTTTGTCAGCTGGCAGATGAGATATTTACTTTTATGAAATGTTAAAATAACAAAACAGCACGCATTTACGGCTTGGCTTAGCCGTTAGTGCGTGCTGTTTTTGTTGCGTGTTGGCATTACTGCAATGCCAGCTTCTTGAAGGCGGCCTCTGTCATGTCAGCTTCAGCAGCAGCTTCTTTTATGGATAATTTATTCATTTTTACTAGCTTTGACAGTAGTGACAGCCGTCCCTCAGCACGTCCCTCAGCACGTCCCTCAGCACGTCCCTCAGCACGTCCTTCGGCACGTGCTTCCGATCTATTGCGTTCGATTACTTCGCACATTTCGTTCACTCCTTCCTCGGTAGTCTTAAAAATTCGTTTTCGTTCAGATGTGGCAGGAAATTCATCATCATAATAGCTGTCTTCCACAAAAATCTTCATCAGCCTGGCAATATCGGAGGCATCGTCAACTTCTGCGTTGATATAAATTTCCTGAGTGCCATTGTATACTGTTTTGCCAGTTTCCTGTATAACACGCTCTACATGATATACAGCTTTCCCCTGCTTAAAGACATCAAATTTGGAAATAAATATAGAAATGACATCAGGTATATCCCGGAACTTAGCTCCAGGATCGACAATGTTTGCCGTCAGTATAGATGAATTATAACGTACCCTTCGCTGGTGGTCATCATCATCCGCTTTTTGCACTTCTATGTGTACAATTCTGCCGGATGCCAGTCGACACTTCAGGTCAAGGATGCAGGAGCGCCCCTGCAGATTCTTGACAATGCTTTGAGGCATGTTTTCCAAGACGATAAGCTGTTTATCCCCAAGGAAAACCCTCAAAATTTCCTGACAAAATCTCAGGCTTTCAGCCATCTTGATAAAGAGTGCATCATCCATAGGATTGAGGCTCATAGCATCGGCACGTATTTTTGCATTGTAACCCATTATATCATCTCCAGCTTTAATTTTATGAAAATCATTGGCTTTAGTCATGGGGAATATATTAATTATATTATAACATAAAAACGTTTGTATGGAAAGAACCAATAGTATGAATTTCATTTCATCACTAAAGGTGTAGCCTTGAATTAGCCGTTTAGGCAGTCCAAGAAAACATCCGCACCCCATCCCCAATTTGAAACACTACTGATTCATTTCTCTAAAGTAATTAACAAGTTGTCAAATTTTGCATATAAATAATCAGCGGGAATCCCCCCATTCATTTTTATATCAATCATGCGAAGGAGATCCGAATTGCTGATGCTTAAAATTAATTTGCCATTTTCCCGGAGAGTGCCTTTGATTGCTTTATTTGCATTTGGAGATGCCCCTTTGCACGAAATAATAATTGCAACACCCCTTAAGGCTTTTAGGTAAAGGTATTTATCAGTAGTGTAGATTTCTTTTTGAGTTATTTCGTTTTCATAGTTCTTAAATTCAAAAATAATGTACTTTGAATTAAAACATTGTAGTATGGTGGACCATAAGCCACTTACTTCGCCATCTTTTATTTTACATATCAGGTCAAATCTGTATAAGGAATCGTTAGAAGTTTGCTGTTTGTGCCATAAGGCAAGCTCATCGTCAAACAGATAATTTAATGTTTCATAACAAAGATTTTCATATTCTGTGTTGCCGTTTGAGTTTACCCAATTTGTTATACGTTCTTTTAACGTGTTGCTCGGTTTTGCAAATTGCAAAGTCGGCGTTTCTTGTAAATCAAATATCTGCACATCAGGTTTTTGGGGGAAAAGGTCATTAACAGAAAAATCAAGTACAGATAACAATTCTCTTTTTAGTGGTTCATTATCTTGCACAAGAAACAAAAGATTTTCTATGTCAAGAATAATAATATTCCCCATATTTTCTATTTTTCTGCGAATATTGGTGTTTAATTTAGCGCCAATAACTAGAATAGCTATTAGTTGAGTTTCCTGGGTATCTGTAAATTGTTTTAGGAGAAAGGCAGTATTATGTAGAACACCTGAAGGGAGAGAAGCTGTTCGTGAATATTTTACTTCGATAAAGTAGCTTATATTATCTTTTGTTGCGAATATGTCACATCGGATATTTTGGAATTGTTTCTCCAAAGTGGTATTAAAGCCATATACGCGAAAGATGTCCGCAACTATTTTTTCAAATTTGCAATACATGTCAGATGAAGAAGCACTAAACATAAAAATACCTCCGTTTGCTTTTGGGATAATTATAGCGGTATTTTGAGAAAATAGCAACTATACTTTGTATAAATAGTTAATATATATTATTTAACAACTGTCGGGATTGAAAGTATATTTCATGGGTCCGGATATGCCTTAATTTTTTCGCATATTGTTTCGATAAAATATAAGACAACGTTTGTAGTTCGATGCAATGGTAGAAAGGGTGTATTCACCCATGTTATATTGGCAACAGTATAAGCTGGTGGCAGGCGTATTGGAGTATGACAACACTTTGATGCTCAAGCTGCCACCTTTGATTTTACGTAGAAAATGTTGATATATGCACACCGGGCGACGGAGGAAGTTTTATGCTTTGTCCGTCGTTCGGTGTGCTTTTTGTTTGTGCCATAAATACAGCTTCGATTGCAGATGGAATATCAATTCAGCATAAAATACACAAAATAGCTTTGGAGGCTTTTTATGAAACGGCAGGAAATGCATGATAAAATATTATCTCTGGTAAAAGAATATTGTGATAAATATCATACCAAGGAGCAGGTATATCAGCCGGGGGAAAGAATACCTTATGCTTCCCGTGTCTATGACCATGAGGAAATGTGCAATCTTGTGGACAGTGCCTTGGAGTTTTGGCTGACAGCAGGCCGATATGTTGATGAATTTGAAGCAGGATTTGGCAAATATCTGGATGTTAAATATGTTTCCGTCGTAAATTCCGGTTCCTCTGCGAATTTATTGGCATTTATGGCACTGACATCACCGCTTCTTGGAGATAGGCAGATTCAGCGTGGTGATGAGGTAATAACAGTAGCGGCTGGTTTTCCAACTACTGTTGCGCCAATTATTCAATATGGCGCGGTGCCAGTTTTTGTGGATGTGACCATTCCGCAGTATAATATTGACACAACGTTGCTGGAGAATGCCTTATCTGAAAGAACTAAGGCTGTAATGTTGGCACATACTCTGGGTAATCCTTTTGATTTGCAGGCTGTAAAGTCATTTTGTGACAGGCACGGACTTTGGCTGGTTGAGGACAACTGTGATGCGTTGGGGTCACGGTATACCATTGATGGAGAGGAAAGATTGACTGGAACCATAGGGGATATTGGAACGTCCAGCTTTTATCCGCCACATCACATGACTATGGGAGAAGGCGGTGCAGTTTATACCAATAATGCCAAGCTGCACAAAATAATCCGCTCCTTGCGGGATTGGGGCAGGGATTGTGTATGCCCTTCCGGACATGACAATCTTTGTGGGCATCGTTTTGATGGGCAGTATGGTGAGCTGCCAAAGGGATACGATCACAAGTATGTTTATTCACATTTTGGCTATAATCTAAAGATAACGGATATGCAGGCGGCAGTAGGCTGTGCCCAGCTTAAGAAATTTCCGGCTTTTGTAGAGAGGCGTCGTCACAATTTCGATCGTATGCTGGCTGGTTTGCAGAATGTACAGTATAAGCTGATTTTGCCTGTTCCATGCGAAAATTCTCGTCCTAGCTGGTTTGGCTTCCTTCTGACATGCAGGGAGGGGGTTGACAGGGATAAGGTAGTGCGTTATTTGGAGGCACGAGGAGTGCAGACACGGATGCTCTTTGCCGGTAACCTGATCAAGCATCCGTGTTTTGACCAGTTGCGTGCTAGTGGCAGAGGATACAGGGTGGCAGGAAGCTTGGCCAATACAGACCGCATCATGGAGGACACTTTTTGGGTTGGTGTATATCCGGGTATGACGGATGAAAAGATAGATTATATGGTCAAATCTATCAAGGAAGCTGTAAAGTAGCGTGTCGATATGACGAGTGTTTTATTGGGCGAAGGTGCAGTATGACGCAGGATACTTTAATTAGAAAACCAACAAAGATAGGAAGATTAAATAATAAGATTGCTTTGATCACAGGCGGTAGTTCAGGTATAGGCGCTGCTTCGGTAAGATTGTTTGCAAGAGAAGGAGCAACTGTAATATTTGTTGGTCGCTCTTCTGACAAGGGGATTGCATTCGAACAGGAGTTGAGAGCAGAAGGCCTTGATGTCAGTTTTCTTTCTTGTGATGTTTCCAATAGAGATGATATAGTTCGGTTGAAGCAATATATTATTAAAGAGTATGGAAGATTGGATATTTTATTCAACAATGCCGGTGTTTTGCGTACGGGCAATATTGAAGAAATTACAGAAGAAGACTGGGATTTTGTCTATGGCGTACATGTGAAGGCACTGCTATATATATCCAAAGAGTTTATGCCGATGTTAAAGCAGGCACGAGGTGTAGTTTTAAATAACACATCTATCAATGGATTACAATGCTACATTAAAGGCAAGCGTAGCTATATGTATGCTACTTCTAAAGCGGCGGCTATCCAATTTACAAGATATCTGGCAAAGAATTATGCTCCGGAAGTTCGCGTAAACGCTTTGTGTCCAGGTATGACAGTGACAAATTTGTTTACCAATCGGGATTTTAGCAGGTTTGATAATTGTAATCTTTTAGGACGCATGGCAGATCCAGATGAAATTGCCAGAACTGCACTGTTTTTAGTATCTGATGATGCTTCATTTATTACTGGAGCTGTGATTGTAGCAGATGGCGGAGAAACCATAATGTGATTTTTGTCTTTTAATGTGATTTTACAGAGGGGAGATTTTAGTATGGCTGAACGGCAATTATTGGATTGTACATTAAGGGATGGAGGATATATCAATGATTGGGAATTCGGCCATGCCAATATTATTGAAATCTTTGAAAGATTGGTGAGTGCAGGTGTTGAGTACATCGAGATAGGCTTTCTGGATGAGCGCAGGGAATTTGATATCAATCGCACCATCATGCCTGATACCGAGAGTGCCAACAAGATATTTAAGGGTATTGATAAAGGAAATTCCCTGGTACTGGGGATGATAGATTACGGAACCTGCAGTATAGAAAATCTGCAGCTCTGTCAGGATACGTTTATAGATGGCATACGGGTTATTTTCAAGGAGCATCTGCGTGATGAGGCTTTGGCGTTTTGCAATGATGTGCAAAAGCTGGGCTACAAGGTGTTTGCCCAGATGGTTTCTGTTACAACCTATACGGATGAAGCATTAAAAGAATATGCTGAGTGCTGCAACAGAATAAAGCCTTTTGCTACATCAATGGTTGATACCTATGGCCTTCTGGATGAAGAACACCTAATGCATATTTATAGTATTTTGGATAAATATCTTGATTCGGAAATCAAGGCCGGGTATCATGCACACAACAATTTTCAGCTTGGCTTCGCCAATGTCAGGCGGTTTTTGGCTTCGGGGACGAAGCGCGATATTTTGGCGGATGGTACGCTGTATGGTATGGGAAAAAGTGCTGGCAATGCACCAATTGAGCTTCTTATGATGTTTATGAATGAAAAGCTGGGCGGCAGTTATGATATTACTCAGGCACTGGAGGCTATAGATAATGTCATAATGGATATCTACAAAAAGCAGTATTGGGGATATAACAGCTTTTTCTTCCTGGCATCATATACCAATTGTCATCCTAACTATGTACAGTATTTAATGAATAAACGAACATTATCAGTAAAGCAGATTAAAGAAATACTTTTGGGTATAAGCCCGGATAAAAAACTGATGTATGATGCCGGTTATGCTGAAAAGGTATATTTGGATTATCAGAGTATAAGATGTGATGATACAAATTCAATTGTTGTCCTGAAGGAAAAGCTATCCAACAAGGATATTCTGCTTTTGGGACCGGGGAAAAATCTCCGGCGGCAGAGGGAAGCTATTAGTGCTTATATTGGCAGTAATGCGCCAGTGATTATTGCGGTAAATTTTGTGCCTGATATGTTTCAGGCGGATTATGTTTTTCTTACCAAGGCCAAAAGGTATACGCAGCTCATTAGGGATATGGGTAAAGGCATGAGTCCGTGTGCTGAAATTATAGCTACATCGAATGTAACCAAGACAAGTGGTGATTTTCACTATGTATTGAATTACAGCTCACTGATAGATCTGGATACGGAGATCATAGATAATTCACTGGTTATGCTGTTGAAGTCTATGCTGTTGCTGGGGGTGAAGAAAGTAAGTCTGGCAGGGTTTGATGGCTATTCGCGGACTGTGGATAATTATTATGATGTCAGCAGGGAGTATAGTTTTGCCAAGGCTAAATCTGATTATCTTAATGAATATGTGCGCAGTTACTTGACGCAGATAAGTGATACGCTGGATGTAAGGTTTATAACTGATTCTTTTTATTGTTGCTGATATTGGGGGGCGTTTGGTTTGCGCATAAAGGTATCTGATTATATTGCTGACTTTCTCGTAAAAAAAGGCATAACTCACATATTTTCTGTGGTTGGTGGTGGAGCAATGCACCTAAATGATTCGTTTGGGCATCATGCAATGCTGAAGTGTCTATACAATCATCATGAACAGGCTTCGGCTATGGCGGCAGAGGCTTATGCGAGGCTCAATAACAAGCTGGCGGTTGTATGTGTTACCAGCGGGCCGGGGGCGGTCAACGCTTTGAATGGCGTTGTGGGAGCTTATCAGGATTCTATTCCTATGCTGGTTATTTCAGGGCAGGCAAAAACTTCCCTGTGCATCAGGGGAAGCGGACTGAATATAAGGACTATTGGCGGTCAGGAAGTAGATATAGTACCTGCAGTGCAACAGAATATGGTCAAATATGCGGAAATGGTCATGTGCGCAGAAGATATTCGTTTGTGCCTGGAGAAAGCCTGCCATATTGCGGTATCCGGCCGCCCGGGGCCATGCTGGATAGATATTCCCATAGATATTCAGGGGGCGTTTATAGAAACTGATGAGCTTGCAGGCTATGATGTTCCGTGCGAAGAGAAGGCAGCTATTCCTGACATTTCAGTTTTAGAATTGATAGCTGATAAAATACTGCAGGCTGAGCGTCCGGTTATTTATGCAGGTAATGGCATACGTTTATCTGGCGGCAAGAAGGAGTTTGACGAACTGGTAGATGCAGTGAAAATTCCTGTTGTTACCTGCTGGAATAGTATAGATCTGATAGGTACTGACAATCCGCTATATTGTGGCCGTGGCGGCAATATGGGGGACAGGGCAGGGAATTTTGCCGTGCAGAATAGTGATTTTCTCCTGTGTATCGGAAGCAGGCTAAGTGTCTATCAGACCGGCTGGCATGTGGAGAAATGGGCGAGAGAAGCCTTTACCGTTGTTGTTGACATTGATGCAGAGGAACTGAAAAAAAAGACAGTACGAATTGATTTGCCGGTTTGTGCCGATGCCAAGAGCTTTATGTTGTCCATGCTGGAAATAATTAAGGGAAGAAATAGTCTGAATAAGAAAACTGCAAAATGGTTGAAGCAGTGCCTGACCTGGAAAAAGAAATATCCTGTGGTCAGCACTAAGCATTATGTGGAAAACGGCTTGGGCAATGCCTATGCTTTTTTTGATTCCCTGAGCAGAATGCTTCCAGAAAATAACATAACAGTTGTTGCCAATGGTTCGGCCAGTGTGATGGGAAGTCAGTCGTACTATATCAAGGAAAATGACAGATTCATTATGAACTGTGCTTTTTCGTCTATGGGGTATGCCTTGCCTGCGTCCATTGGTGTGTGTGTGGCTAATGATAATCATGATGTTGTATGCATTGAAGGTGATGGCAGCATCATGATGAATTTGCAGGAATTGCAGACAATAGTTACCAACGGGCTGCCAATTAAGGTTTTTATTATAAACAACAATGGCTATCACCAAATTCGTCAGACACAGGATAATATTTTTCATAATGGCTATGTGGGTATGGGGCCGGAAAGCGGAGATTTGGGATTTCCGAGCTTTCAAAAGCTGGCAGAGGCTTTTGGTTTGCCATATAAGGCTATCCACAGTAATTGTGACTTACAAGGGACAATCACGCAGGTACTGTCCCACAAAGGATATATTATGTGTGAGGTTTTTGTTTCCACAACACAGAAATTTGAGCCAAAATCAGCTACAAAAAAACTGGCAGATGGTACTTTGATTAGCCCGCCCCTGGAGGATATGGCGCCGTTTTTGCCAAGAGAGGAATTGGCAGAGAATATGTATATACCGATGCTGCCGGAGGAATGAATAGTATGGAAATAGTATCAAGATTCAAGAATTATACAGTTGATTTTGTGGATAGTCTGGCATATTTATGGGACTTGGCAGAATTAGAGGAAACATTTTTTGTTATTGATGCTCAAGTATATGAATTATATCGGAGCAGCTTGCCGAAGCTGTCACCGGAGAAGCTGTATCTGGTGAATGCAGTAGAAGATAAGAAAAATATCAATACGGTACTTGATATTTGTGAGAAGATGACTGCTATGAAATCGAAGCGCAATACGCAGCTTATATCTATAGGCGGAGGGATTGTGCAGGACATAACCGGATTTGTAGCAAGCAGCTTGTATCGAGGCATCAAATGGACATTTTATCCATCTACATTGCTGGCGGCCTGTGATAGCTGCATAGGTGGAAAGTCTTCTCTGAATTACAAGGGGTTTAAAAATTTATTGGGATCTTTTTATCCGCCAGATGAGATTTTTATTTATCCTGAATTTTTCCATACGCTTACTCCACGGGATTATTGCAGCGGGTTGGGGGAAGTTGTCAAGTTCAATGTTATTGCCGGTGAGGATGGCCTGGATAGGATTGAGCAGGATATAGATGCTATTTTGAAGCATGACTATACTAAGCTGGCAGAATATGTTCATTCTTCTTTGGCCTTTAAAAAGAAATTTATTGAGGAGGATGAGTTTGACAGGGGGGTGCGCATATTGCTGAACTTTGCCCATACTTTTGGGCATGCTCTGGAAACAGTCAGTGATTACGCTGTTCCACATGGCTCAGCAGTGGCTATGGGAATGATGATAGCCAATGATATTTCGGTGCAGCGTGGGCTGTTGCAGGATGAATATGCTAATCGCATAAGAAATGTGTGCAAAAAAATATTAGTGAACATCCAGGTAAAGGCAGAATGGGCTGATGTTGAAAATCTGGTTGGGGCCATACGTAAGGACAAGAAGCAGACAGGTGCATCCATAAATGCGGTTCTTTTACAGGATGAAGTGGGATTATCAGTTTTCAAGGATATTACAGTTGATGAAATTGAGCAGGCTGTTAGAAGAATAATTTCATGAGAGGAGATATTGTATAATGAGCGGGCGCATAGAGCAGAATGTTGAGGGCGTGAATCCTTGGTCCGAGGCTTATTCAAAGAATAGGGTGAGATGGTGTGACAGTATTCTTTTAGAATTGGTACTGTGTATTAATATTGAATAGTTGGTGAAATATTATTTTTGTTATATATTATGGATATGTGGAAATAGGACAGACAACAAACAAAAGTTTCACCAGAGAAGCGTGCAATGTATGTCCTGTTTGTAGCAGAAAAATGTGGATAACATAAATTACGTTATGCGAGGAGATTATAGTTTTGGGAACTGCAATTGTAAAAAATATACCTAATGGGAATAAAATAATTGGTGAAGTATATGGAAATGCTCATATACATTTTAGTGGGCATAATTCCATAGTTAAATTTGGTGAAGGATGTTTCTTTCAGGATGTTAATATTTATATTGGTAGCCATGTGGAATGCATTTTTGGTAAAAATGTCAGATGGGCTATTGGAGATATTTGTTTGAGTTGGGATTATTCAAAACTTCAAGTAGATGACGATTGTTCATTAGGGGGGGATTGTGAAGTTGCGTCTAATGGCAGTTGTCATATAGGTAGAGGTACGACTTTTCCTTTTAATAGACGTGGTATGCCAGGTAATGTCATAGCTGTACCTCATGGAACCTCATTAAAAATTGGAAAAGAGTGTGCCATTTCTTGGGGAGTTACGTTTTTATCCAATGATGGTCATAGTATTTTTGATGTTATTTCTGGTAAAAACATTAATTCTACAGATGAAGTTAATTGTAAGAGAAATATTATTATTGGCGACCATGTTTGGATTGGTTGTATGACGACTGTTCTTTATGGCACAAAAATAGGTGATGGCTCCATTGTTGGTGCGCATAGCTTGATAAAAAATAAGGTGTCAAATAACTGTCTTGTAGCAGGTAATCCTGCTAGAATTGTGCGTCGCAACGTTGCATGGAGCAGGGATAATTGTGATATGGATATCAATAGCTGTATTCCTTATGCTAACTTGACGTTGTAATGTACAAGATTTTTTATTGCATTCTACAAAAGAAGATTGGGTGATAAACTTGTTAGAAGATAACAATATTTTTCAGGACATGGAAAACATTTACAATAGAAGTTTGTCATACTCGCAATTAAAGGGGAAAACGATACTGATAACAGGTGCGACAGGGATGCTGGCATCCTATGTGGTATATTTTTTGATATGGCTTAATGAGTATAAGCAATATGATATTAATATTGTTGTTCTTGTGCGAAGCAAGGAAAAATGCGGGAATCGCTTTGGAGAATATGCAGCCAAGCCGTATTTTCATATGTGTGTTGATGATATATGTAAGCCTTTGCAGATGAAAAATGACATTGATTATATCATACACGCAGCCAGCTTGGCCAGTCCGCAATATTATGGAGTATGTCCTGTGGAGGTGGCTGCGCCGAATGTTTTAGGTACATATAATTTGCTGCAGCTGGCTAAAGAAAAAAATGTAAGCAGTTTTTTATACTTTAGCAGTGGCGATGTTTATGGTGCGATGCCGCAGGGAATAGGTGCCTTTGGAGAGGAAACATTGGGAACAATGGATCCTCTGGCAGAGCATAGCTGTTATGGCGAAAGCAAGCGTATGGGAGAAACGTGGTGTGCATCTTTTGCCAGGGAATATGCTGTTCCGGTTAAAATTGCAAGGATTGGGCATACCTACAGTCCGACTATGGATGTGGAAAATGATCCCAGGGTATTTGCTTCCTTTATGAAGTGTATTTTGGAAGGAAATGACATTGTTATGCACAGTGATGGCAGTGCTATGCGGCCGTTCTGCTACGTGGCAGACGCAGTAGCGGCATTTTTTCTCATTTTGTTAAAAGGAGAAAATGGAGAGGCTTATAATGTTTGTAACGACCAGCAGTTTATCAGTGTAGGAGAATTAGCAAAGATTTTAGTTACATTGGAGCCTGAAAAAGAACTGCGAGTAGTGTGTCAAAAAAGAAAATTGGATGATAGCTATATGGAGAATATGCTTAATAAGGCTAATTGCCCTTCGGCAGACAAGCTCAGGAAAATAGGATGGTGTTGTGCTTATGATGTACGGGAAGGGTTTGGGAGAGTATTGAAATATCTAAAGGGGCAGGATGGATTGAACAAGAAGTCTTGAATAGAATGTGCTACGAAAGATATCTTTTGGGGAGTGATTTTATGAAAGTTATTCTTCTGGCAGGGGGATATGGGACCAGAATTTCCGAGGAAACTCACATAAAGCCTAAGCCGATGATTGAAGTAGGGGGCAAGCCTATAATATGGCACATAATGAAGGAATATTCTCATTATGGCTTTAATGATTTTATTATTTGTGCAGGATATAAGCAGCATATAGTAAAGGAATGGTTTAATAATTATTTTATCTATACCAGTGATGTCACCTATGATATGACCAATGGCAAGAGGATTATATTGCATGAACAGCATTCGGAGCCTTGGAGGGTAACGGTAGTGGACACAGGCCTGAATACCATGACGGGCAGCCGTATTAAGAAAATACAGAAATATGTGGGTAATGAGCCTTTTATGATGACCTATGGTGATGGTGTCTGTGATGTAAATATAGGCAAGCTGTTGTCATTTCATAAAACGCATGGGAAAATGGCAACCCTTACTGCAGTTATGCTTGACCAGTCCAAGGGGGTTCTGAACATTGGCGGTGATAATGCAGTGAGGTCATTCAGAGAAAAATCCATCAAAGATAGTGCGCCCATTAATGCAGGGTATATGGTTTTAGAGCCGGAGATATTTGATTATCTGCCAGAGGACAGGGATGATTGTGTATTTGAAAAGGTTCTGGAGATGGTAGCAGAGAAAAATCAGCTTATGAGCTATCTGCACCACGGCTTTTGGCAGTGCATGGATACACTGCGGGAAAAGATTGAGCTGGAGAAGCTGTGGGAAAGCGGATGCGCCCCATGGGCGGTATGGAAAGGGTGAGAGAGGTATATGTTATCCCAGGATGTAAAAGCTGAATTGCTAGATTGCCTGAATGTGGTTCAGGCAATGCTAAAGGGAGATTCTGCACTAAGTAGGGAACAGCTGAAAAGCGTGGCAGATATATTTCAGGCTTCGGCTGATATCTGCCATGAGGTGCTGACGGCTCAAGAAGAAATGATTGTTTCAAACAAGTTGATTGCCAACGAGAATGAGCCTGTTTTGTCAATTTGTATACCTACCTACAATCGTGCAGAAAAGCTGAAGTGTTCAATAGGAACGGTTATCAGGGAGTTTTACAATAAGGAAAATGTAGAAATTCTGGTATCTGATAACTGCTCACCAGATGAAACCGAATCAGTAATGGCGTTTATATTAGAATACTATCCAAGAGTTAGATATTATAGAAATGATGAAAATATAGGACCTACCAGAAACTTTATATCGTGCTATCAAAGGGCTCGCGGCAAGTATGTCTGGCTGTTCAGCGATGATGATTACTTGTTTGAAGGGACGGGAGATTTGGTAACGGAAATGCTTCAGAAAGAAGACCCGGTGTTTGCGGCCGTGAATGCTTACTGGTCGTCGGGAGCAGATGGATACAGGGTGTTTACCGATAAAAATAAGTTTTTAAACAGTGTTGGCATATACATTACGTTTATCAGCGCATTAATATTCCGGCGAGACTATATTATGGAAATCGGTAATTTGGAGCAATACTACGACCTGCTGTTGCCTCAGTCGGTGATTGCTGTCAAAACTATGCGTCACGAAGGAAAATATGTTGTGGTAACTCAACCGTCTATGGGCATTTCTGGGACGAAATCAGTGCCATATGATGTGTATAAGGTATGGTTGGAAGAATACGGTAATGTGTTGTTAAAGGAAGCTGTGGCAGCTGGTTTTGACGCAGAGCTTATGAAAGAGATTTTTTATAGGGAGTTAAAGTTAAATATACTAAATTTTGTTATTGGTTTCAGGTCAACTAGTGCAGGTGAACCGACATGGGATAAAACAATTTGGCGTAGGGTGTTAAGACTATACCCAGACTTGCTGCCTATATATGATTTGGCTGTAAATACGCCGGTTCGTGGGTTGTTGCAGGTCTATTCTAACAAGATAAGGGCGATGGTATATAGAAAAATTTTTGCTTATTGCATTTCATATAAAAATATATATTTTTTTGGTGAAGAGAATGCTATACGGATGATAGCTGGTATTTTAGGTAATAACCAGGTGCATGTTGTGGGGAAGTATACGGATTGGTCTGTTGATAATTTAAAGCAGTTTGCATGTAATAACTTTAATAGGCATGAAGATGCAGTGGTTATTGCCTTGCCGCAGGGATATAGGGTAGATATAGAGGATGTTCTGCAGGAATATTATGGGGAAAATTATTATTGGCAGGATGTGATGGAGTTTTACCTGTAGAGATATTGTTTTATGTCAATATATAAGTTTTGAAGGATGTATGTCTTATGAATAAACGTAAAACAAGTATTATTATATTAAGCTATAATACATGTGAACTAACTAAGGGCTGCATAGAAAGTATTAGAAATTTTACTACGCCAGGTAGCTACGAAATTATCGTTGTAGATAACTATTCAAAGGATGAATCTGTAGCTTGGTTAAAGGCGCAAAATGATATCAAGCTGATATGCAATGCAGAAAATAAAGGGTTTCCAGCTGGCTGTAATCAGGGGCTTGCTATGGCTGAGCAGGACAATGATATGTTGCTTTTAAACAGTGATACTATAGTCACACCTAATTGGCTAAAAAATTTGCAGACTGCTTTATATAGCAAAGAAAATATAGGAGCAGTAAGTTGTATGACAAACAATTGCTCAAACTATCAGCAGATACGGGTAAATTATGATGATTACGATGAGATGATTGAATTTGCCAAGAAGTTTAATCATAGCAATCCTATATTGTGGGAGATGCGACCGCGATTGATTGGTTTTTGCTATTTGATAAAAAATGCTGCATACAGGCATGTTGGATTGTTGGATGAGAGATTTTCACCAGGAAATTTTGAGGATGATGATTATTCTTTTCGCTTAATTATGGCAGGTTATAGGTTATTATTGTGTCATGATACATTTATTCATCATTATGGCAACGCTTCCTTCCTTAAGGAGCTTGCAATGGAAGCTTCCGTCAGGGCGAAGGAGGCATATGATGCGCTTATAGCTTCCAATTGGAAGAAATTTGTTGGGAAATGGCAGGTTACAGAAAACTATGGTTGTCTGCACGATGTGGTTTTTGATATTGATTTGCCACAAGATACAAAAGCACGCATTTTTGTCGCAGGCTGCAATGGTGGCATGGATATATGTTTTTTGCAGTATAAATATCCTAATGCCTTTATATCGGGAGCAACAGAAAATTGGAGCTGTGCTGCAATCATGGGTAAGTTCTTGGATGTAAGCTATTGCCCTGATACAGAGGAGGATATATTTGTGTTGCTGACTGGCAAATATGATTATATTTTACTGGCGGATAAGGATAAGCAATATAATGATTTTGATGGATATGTAGAAAAGCTGGTGCCATATTTGAGCGAGGAGGGAAGTATACATATCAGTGAGTAAAACGGTTACATAAGTAAGTACGGGGCTTTTTGTAAGTCAACTTAATAGGATTTTCGCAGTAATGTTTGGTTTTAGTGACATTTTTGGTATAGTATGCTAACTTGATAATGTGTTTTAAATATGAGATTTTGTCTTGCAGAGCATGGAGGGGAGCGTCATGAAAAAATTATCTATAAATTATCAAGAACCATTTAGAGCACAAATCAAAAGTGATATTTTAGAAGATGATATCTTTTTTGAGCAGTATAAACAGTCCGCTGAATTATTGGAGTCGTTACTTCTGGCACAAAATAATAAATTAAAGTTGGCGCGAGAGAAGGATGTTGGCAGGAGAAACGATTATGGTGAATATACCAATAACATCATAGCTTTTTGTGGAGATCGTGGTTGTGGAAAGACCAGCACGATGCTTAGTTTTCTTGAGCATGTGAGGAAGGTCAGTAATGGTATACACGAAACGTCACATGTATTTTCAAATGATAGTATAGTTAAAAAAACAGCTATTGTAGATGCAATTTATATCGATCCTTCTACTCTGGATAATGAGCATAATATCTTAGACTTACTGTTATCGAATATGTTTCAAAATGTGAAATCTAAAATTGTTCGAAATACTTGTTATATGTCGTTGGATAAGCAAACTGAATTGTTAAAATGCTTTCAAAAGGTATATAGGACTGTCTCTATAGTGAAGGATAGTAAAGTGATATTAGAGAAAGAGTTTGACGATGAAGGTGATTTGAGTAAACTTTCTTGTCTCAGTGAAAGTATACGATTGAGAGATTTGTTTGAGCAATTATTGAAATTATATTTTTCCTTTATGCTAGGCAATGATGAGGATGATCGGTATGAAAACGCTACAATTATTATTGCCATAGATGATTTGGACATCAGCTTTGCCAATACTTATGAAATGGCTGAGCAAATAAGGAAATATCTTATTGTGCCTGGTATTTGTATTTTGCTTGCAATTAATATAGAACAATTGATTTGCTGTATTAAAGAATATAATATGCGTCACTTTAGGATGCATTTGGAGCTGCAAGGCAATGGCATTAGTATTGTTGATAAGGTTGAAAACTTGGCTCGCAGATACGTGTCCAAATTGCTTCCTAATGCACATCGTGTTTTGTTGTTTGACATTTATGATATTAGGAATTTTGTAGTTGATGAGATTGATACAGCTAAAAAATTTGATAATCCAATCGAGCTTGTAAATGAATGGTTGTATAAAAAGACGGGGATGCTTCCAGAAAATATCTTTGGTTCGTGTAGTGTGCCAAAGGTATATAGTTTACGCGATTTTGTAAGTGTGATGTATATTTTTAGGTCATTACCTTCGCCAGTTGAAATGGATGGAAGTATAAAAAAAGATGTTGTATTGCGCAATATAGAAATTTATTATTATAATTGTTTTGCGCCGTGGGTAGAAGAAATGTGTACAATAGCTTCTAAAGAGCATGTGTACAGGCAGTTGAGTGATTTAGGCGGTTATTATGAAAAAACAGATTTTCATAATAAAGTAAATAAAATCCTTGATAAAATAAAACAAAATTTAGATGAAAGGAGCAGAGAGAGAAAAGATAATATACCTGTGTATCAGAGTCAATCATATTGGGATGATTCTTTGTGCTATTGTATGGGGGCGTTGAATCAGATTCTACAGAATAGAAATGTGAATGATGAAGAAAAACAAATAGTTGATACTATCAGATTTATATATGTTAATAGATTAAATTACTTTTTTTATAAATTGATGGAGAACAGGCAGAATTATACACTGTTTTTGAACTTTACAAATGGTTTGATATGGGGAATGAATATTGATAACTATATTGGATATACCACAATTGTAAATCAACGTGTAAGTAGAATGAGATTTGGAAGACAGACACGGACAGTTTACAATTGCATTGCTAAAAAGTTGCATTTGCCAAAAAAATTTTATTTAAATGAGGCTACTCAATTTAATATATATGCGGTAAAGTGTTCTTCAGATGAGGAAAAAAGGTTGCAGGCATTGTCGTGGTTGATTTTTGGTATTCTATGTAATAATTTCTACGCTACCAATGGAGGTTTGATGATACTGCCACGAGCAAATTTTTTTGGTAATACTGGTGCTATAAATCTAGTGGTTCAAGTTAGCATAGAAAATTACATTAAGTATATTTGTTTGATAGATGAATTGCCTAACTTGTTGAGGTTTGATCTATGGAAGATAGATGATGATTTCAGTGCATTGCTCATAAAGAAAATTAAAGAATATAATAGGCGTAATATAGAGTTATTGCGATTATTGGTATGCAATCCTGATCAGATATATATTATGCATAGAAGTATATCTTCAGAGTTAAACTATGATGATGTGAGGTATACTGATTATGATATAATAAAACGTTTTTTTGAGGAAATGGGAAAATGGCTATGTCATTTAGAAAAAAGTTTTTTAGGACAGGAAATAACTGATGAAGTTAATATAGGATTGTTTAAATATGGAGATACTGAAAAGGAGGTTATTGACATAGCAGAGCTTTATATTGAGCTATTCGAGTCCATGAAAAAAGATGAGTGGGATAATATAGGAGTTGATTATAGTACGCCAACAGAGGGGCTGCAGGATGTGGTTGACTATTTAGATGGGCAAAATATCAGTGAGCCTTATGAGGTTGTAGAATTTTCACATGAAGTAGAATCAAATATTAGTGCAGAAAAACTAAAGGAAAATTTGAGCTTTATGGCAAAAGATATAGGTATATATCTGTATTTGTCTAACAATACAGAATATTTAAGTGAAGAGTGGAAAAATAATTTAATTATGTTGTATAGCAACATTGTTAGAGATTATATTTATAGGAGAAACCCTGATATACCTAAAGAATTTATTAATGAATATAATTCTTTAGCGGAGCATTTTAATTATAATTGGTTGCGCATGAGGATTGACGAATTAAAGTTAAAGCGCAAATTATAATTTTTTGTGGATGGAGGTTTTGCTATGGATATTGTTTGTGGCAATGTAAAAATATTATTTATGCATATGACTTACCATGACATAACCTATAATGTATATAATGAAAAATTACTAAATAATTGCTTTCATGTAAATAAAGACAAATTTCTAGCAAAATGCAACTTGGAGTTTCCACGGCGTTCTAAAGACGAACATGTGAATTGTTATCGCTTGTTATGTGAAGGGTTGCAGTGTGCACCATATAGGGAGAGTGTTTTTAATTTAGTCCTCAAATTAGCAAGACAGTTTTTGGTGTATAATTCCGGGGATATATTATGTGATTTTGAGCATCTATTGAGATGGCGTGAAATTTCGTTGCCTTTAGGGCAAGATTTTTTCATATGTGCATTTTTAGCAGATTACGATATCAATAATGGTATTAACCGGAAAGCTTTTACCTGGTTACCTATCATCATGAGTGATAACAGCAGGATTCTTTCTATTTTGGAAAAGGGAATTGCAGATAATCATTTTCATTTGAAAGGCTCATCACGTATTTTTGAGATAAATTGGATTTATTTGATGAATCATATAACAGGGCAGGGGGAAAAGTTTGCGTTAATAACGAAGAATTTGTATGAGACAGGTCATGCCATAGAAAATTTTGGGAAAAAATTTTATTACATGTGCAAATTAGCAGCTTTTTATAGACTGTATTTGTTTTTGGTCTTACGTGGTAGTTGCGTGGAAAATCTAGACGCAACGTGGGAGCATTTTATTGATGTGCATTTGTATGAAATACAAGATTGTATAGATATGACTAGGTATGAGTATGGTGGTTGCATATCCAATTTGCAAAATGTTCATTCAGACTGTATTGTTCGTTTAAAAACCCCCGTTGCTTTAGATTATGCTTTACGCACAGATATTTTGCATGAAAATAACACAGAATATATTAGCTTAGCTGGAGAAAGAAGTTTTTTGTATGAGTGTTATAAGGCATGCTTTTCTGGTAAATTTAATGATTATCAGCAAAATATGTTTTATAGATATCTAACAATGCGGATTGCTTTTAGAAAAGAATTAGTTCAAACTAATAGATGTGTCGGTTTTCAGAATTTTAGCGATTATGAAAGGAGAAAAGAGTGTTTTATAGGAGATAACTCGGTTTATTATCATGAATTTTTACGTATGGCTATCACAGGGCAGCTTTGCAGAGAATACTTGAAGTCTATTGAGATGAGAGTGGTTCCCCAAGATAATACGAAAGGTATATTTGATATGCTGAAAAAGCATGACCGTATTATAGAAGAGAATAAATATACTGCGGATAGGTGCAAGTATATTATGCATTTTCCAAAGAAAAAGTTTAGGTGTAATGTAGAGTGGCATAATGTAGAATGTCGCAATATAGAAATACGCCGGGAAAGTAAAAAACGAGCCAAGGCATTAGCAGTATTTTTGCAATCTCGTAGCAAATTTCGTAATCGGATAGTGGGAATAGATGCCTGTGCTAGTGAATTTGGCTGCCGTCCGGAAGTCTTTGGCCAGTTGTTTCGTTATATGCATTCTGTGAGCTTTGAGTCTAGAGATGCTTTTGGTTTGCATATACAACAGAATGCGGAAAGTTGCAAAATAGCAAAACGAATAAATTTGACATATCATGCTGGTGAGGATTTTTGGGATATTGTGGACGGATTGCGAGCAATTGATGAATTGATATTGTTTTGTGGGTTGGACAGGGGGAGCAGGATTGGACATGCATTGGCATTGGGGATAAATCCGCATCAGTATTATGCCAGCAAGGATAATGTATTGGTTCTGCCGAAACAGGATTTATTAGATGACATTGCGTGGCTGTTGCACAGTGTTGATTTTTATAACTGCACAATTAGTCAGGATCTGCATTTAGACTTGCAGGAGAAGTTTTCCAAGCTGTTTAATTCAGTATTTGAATCCTTTGTAAAGAACAATAATAATGCCGTAACCACAGTGGTGGTATCTGCTGATACTTACTATAGAAGCTGGAAGTTAAGAGGGGACAACCCGGACTGCTATAATTGCTCATTTAATGAGTTTCAGAAATTATATGGTAATTATCAGAAAATTGTAATTGCAGATTGGGACAGATTTGCATTTAACTCTCACGCGTCCATACCAGAGGATTTGAGAAATGACCCAATAGTATATCAACTCAATAGGTATTATGCGTTTGATAAGAGGGTGAGGGAGCGAGGTAGCCAGATGGAAATATTTAAAGTTAAGTCATCTTATGCAGATGTTGTTATGCAGGTGCAGAATGCCATGATAAAAAAATTGGCAGAAAAAGGCATAGCGATAGAAACAAATCCTTCATCAAACTATCTTATCGGCACAATTGATAGATATGATCAGCACCCTATAGTTCGTTTCAATAATAGAAAGCTGCGACAGACAGAAAAAAATACATCATTATCCGTGTCGATTAATACGGACGATCAGGGGGTATTTGATACGTTATTGGAAAATGAATATGCATTACTGGTGTTGGCCTTGAAAAAAGTGAAGGATGCAAATGGAAATGCTTTGTATGATATAGAGGATATCTATGAATGGATAGATTATGTGAGAGATTTGGGGCTCAAGCAGGTTTTTAAATGAGGTGAGGTTTGCGAATATTACTTTTGTGGCGTTGCTTTGCATCTTAGAGGCTGCAATCTAGTTCTGGTCTACCGGAAAATGATGATATATTGTTTCTTAACTTTTGTGCCTATGTTGTCGATAGTATGTAAGACAACGTTTTTCAAAGTGCAATGGTAGAAAGGGTGTATACACCCATGTTATATTGGCAACGGTCTATTGTAATGTCAGGTTTCAAGAGTTTGATGATGCGTATTGAATCTGGCAGGTGGTTTTTGTTTGGCATTTTAAGATGCTTTCGTTTGGACACATCTGATAGCGGAGGGAATTATGATTATTCTGTCCGCCGTTAGGTGTGTTTTTTATGTGCAATATATTGTTTAGGGATTGTATGTTTGTGATTGTAAACTCTGTGTGAAGAAGTGATGTTATGAAAATAGATTTGGCAGTTTTGGGCAGGCAGTTTGAATTGTATAGGGATGAGTACGAGTCAGCGGCACTTCGGGTTCTGCGTTCTGGTTGGTATGTATTAGGGCCTGAGGTGGAAGCCTTTGAGAAGGAGTTTGCTTCTTATGTAGGGCGTAAATATTGTGTAGGGATGAATTCCGGGCTGGATGCACTGACATTGTCTGTCAGGGCATTGGGCATAGGTCATGGCGATGAAGTTATTGTTCCGGCCAATACGTATATTGCTACAGTTCTGGCAATAACAGAGAATGGTGCTACGCCTGTATTTGTGGAGCCGGATATATATCACGGTATTGATGCGTCAAAAATAGAGTGTGCGATTACTAGGAATACGAAGGCTATAATGGCAGTTCATCTTTATGGACAGTCGGCTGAGATGGATACTATTAAGAACATTGCTGAGAATTATGGTTTGAAGCTGATAGAGGACTGTGCCCAATCGCATGGTGCTAAATATAAAGGCATCATGATCGGAGCGTTTGGTGATGCAGGGTGTTTCAGTTTTTATCCCACAAAAAATCTTGGTGCTTTTGGTGATGGTGGTGCTGTGGTTACAGATGATGAGGATTTATATAAAACATTAAAAATGGTCAGAAACTATGGCAGTCAGGTAAAATACCACAATCAGATCGAAGGGGTTAATTCCCGACTGGATGAAATGCAAGCGGCATTGCTTCGGGTTAAGCTGTCACATTTGGACGACTTGAATGAGGAACGCGTGCGGATTGCGAAGCGTTATAACACAGGTATAAACAATTCCTTGTTGGAATTACCGCGCTTGCGTTGTCAGGAAACGAATCATGTCTATCATCAATATGTGATTAGGACAAAACCTAGAGATGATTTCCAGCGATATTTGGCGGCACATGGCGTAAAAACGGTCATCCATTATCCGATACCGCCGCATTTGGCAGATTGTTATCGGTATCTAGGTCATGGGGCGGGAGATTTTCCAATAACTGAGCAATATGCTGATGAGGTACTAAGTCTGCCTATTTTTAATGGCATGACGGATGATGAGATAGAGTATGTGATTGCTATATGCAATGCGTATAGTGAATGAAAGTGTTTGATTGTTTCGTTTATAGCAATGGTAATCTAGCATAGTTTAGGAGAGTGCGAATTAGATGCAAGTGATAAAATATGTGTTTCAACCCCATGGAGATGATAGAGGTCAGCTGATAGCATTAGAGGAATTTAATGATATTCCGTTTCAGATAAAGCGTGTGTATTATATGTATGACACCAAGGAAGGTGTTGTGCGTGGTAAGCATGCCCATAAGAAGCTGGAGCAGATTTTGGTTTGTATTCATGGCAGTTGTAAAATTAGGCTGGATAATGGCAAGGAACGCAAGGTGGTTCCTTTAGAAAAGCCGTATGAAGGTTTGTATGTTGGAGCCAATATGTGGCGTGATATGTACGATTTTTCGCCTGATGCGGTGTTAATGGTGCTAGCTTCAGATTTTTATGATGAGGCAGATTATATTCGCGATTATGATGAGTTTTTGCGGTTAATGGCGTGATGTAGAAATATTTTGCATCATGTGTGAATTGAATTTAGATAATTACCAACTATAAGAGTTTAAGGTTTGCTGGTTGGTGTGTTTTAGTGTGGGAGGAATAGATTATGTCAGAAAATCAGTTTATTGAAGAGTTAGTTGAGTTGATGGATACTGAGGAAGAGCTTACAATGGATTCTGTTTTGGCAGATATAGATGAATGGGATTCGTTGAGTCATGTTGCATTTTTAGCGATGGCTTCTACAAAAACTGATAAGAAGGTTGCACCTGCGGAGGTAAAAGCCGCTGTTGTGGTGCGTGATTTGTATAATTTGATAGCAGGTGTATAAAGCATTTGTTAAACAGAAAATCAAGAAATAAGCAAGAATTTGATTTTTTATTAGTATGGGAGTATTTTTGTGAGTATCAAAAATGTGATATTTGACTTTTCAGATAAAAATTTTTTGGTGGTTGGTGCATCGTCAGGCATAGGGCGTCAGATTGCGATTGAATTGGCTGATGCTGGTGGTCATGTATTGGCCATTGCCAGAAATGAGAAGCGGCTAAATGAATTGCAGGCATATTCTTCAAATATTACTACGAAGCAGTTAGATGTGACAACTGCGGAGGTTTGCGATTGGAGTTCTGTTTTGACAGACTATGTGGCTGAAAAAGGGAAGCTGCATGGTATTGTATATACTGCAGGAATTACAGGTGCAACTGTTTTACGGTGTTTTGATGAGGTTCTTGCACAAAGAATCATGGATACCAGTTATTGGGGCGCAATTAGGTGCTTGCAAGTTACATCCAAAAAGAAATTTGTTCACAAAGGTGCATCCTTTGTGTTGTTTGCTTCTGTGGCCGGAATAACTGGTGAAAAAGGGTTGGGGGCTTATTCCGCTGCCAAATCTGCTGTTATTACATCTGTGAAAAGTTTTGCACATGATCTGAGCAAGGATTTACATAGAATAAATTCTATTTCCCCTGGACTTATAGCTACGGACATGGTAGAGCGTTATGAAACTGATATGGGAGAAACTATTAATGTTAGGGAACGCCATCTATTAGGACTTGGCAGTACGCAAGATGTTTCGGGGATGGTTCTGTTCTTGCTTAGCGATAGGGCTGAATGGATTACTGGACAGAATTTTGTTGTTGATGGTGGTTGTATGTCTGGTGCGTGGAATTAATAAGTGTCACAATACTTACAGAGAAGGTTTATTATGATGAATTTTGCTAAAATAGTTGCAATAGCAGCTGCGATACCGAAAGAACAAATTAGTGTACTTGATTTGGGGTTTGATGAGGATACTGTTAGGCGCACGATGAAGCTTACAGGGGTGGAAAAGGTACGTTATGCTCCTGTAAACAGGACGGCACTAGATTATTGTTTGGAGGCGGCCAAGAAACTTTTGGCGCAGGGATATGTTTCCGTTGATGATATTGATGGCATAATTTTTGTAACGCCGCATCCAGACTATGTGTATCCGGGCAATGGCAGTATTATTCAGAGTGAATTAGGATTATCAAAAAAATGTATAGTATTTGATATAAACCACTCCTGCACAGGAATGATTTATGGTCTTTATTTGGCAGATTTACTCATAATGACAGGTCAATGCAAAAATGTTCTTGTTTGTTGTGGGGATACGGCTTCGCATCATTTGCATAGTGATGATAGGGCTTTAAGAATGGTAGTTGGAGATGGTGGCGTTTCCGCTTTAGTATCGGGGGGAGGATTTGTACAGTCTCAATATGCTTTTAGTCATGATGGAGATGGTCTGAAGTGGCTTTATACGCCGGCTGGCGGGGAGAGAATACCGATTTGTCCGGGGAAAACAGATCAAGAAATTCGTGATGCAGAGGATAATGTAAGAACCTTGGAAAATGAATATATGGATGGCATGGAGGTTATGCGTTATGTGATGAATGAGGTACCTGCACTGATAGATGAGGTCATGGAAAAGAGTGGATGGTGCAAAGAGGATATTGATGTTTATGCATTGCATCAAGCTAATGCTTTTATTGTAAAGACTTTGCAGCGAAATATGAAGTTGCCTAAAGAGAAAGTTTTGTATGATATTGATGGAAATGGCAATATAGGTGGAGGTTCTGTGGCATTGGCCTTATGTCATGCAGAGATGAATAAAAAGTTAAAAAAGAGAAGTAGAGTTGTATTGGCTGGATTTGGAGCTGGTATGTCCGGTGCAGCCATGTCAGCGGATTTATCTTCCACAGAGTTATTTGATGTATGTGAAATATGATTTCAGGAGGAATAATTATGAGTAATTTAGAAAAGTACAATGCGATTTTTAAGGAAACATTGAATGTGAGTGATGATATGTTGGCAGGCTTAAAGTATCAGGATGTAAAGGAATGGGACAGTGTAGGGCATATTTCATTAATTGGTGAACTGGAAGATACTTTTGATATAGAAATAGATACCGATGACATAATTGATTTTTCAAGCTACGAAAAAGGAAAAGATATTTTGGCAAAGTATGATGTGCAGATTTGAGGTGTTTTATTATGTATGAAAAGCTGGAAAACTTGAAGGTTCCACAGATTATGGAATATCAGCAGAATAGATTTCCATTGCTTTTTGTAGATGTAATCACAGAAGCAGAGCCAGGAAAATATGCTAAGGGATACAAAAATTTTACTTATGATGAGTGGTTTTTTCCAGCCCATTTTGCTGATGAGCCAAATGTGCCAGGGTTTGTACAGTTGGAAGCACTTACGCAGGTCTTTTTAATGTCATTTTTGACTATTCCTGAATACAAAGGTAAAAAAACAGGATTTGTGTCAAATTCATGTCGGTATCGTAAGAAAATTGAGCCAGGTCAGAGATTGGATATCCTAGCTGAGCTTAAAAGTTTTCGGCGTGGCCTTGCTAAAGGCAGGTCTATCGGTTATGTTGATGGCGAGATTGCCTGTGAAGCTGATTTAGCGGTAGCTATACCGGATATCATGGCAAAATATCGACCTGTAATGAAGTAAATGCGTGGTTAATGAGGTGTTGTTTAGTGGAGCGAGTTGCAGACTATGTTGTCAATAGATTATATATGGCTGGAGCAAAGCATATTTTTTTAGTTACTGGCAGGGGAATTCTGTTTCTTACTGATGCTGTGGCTAAAAAGAAGGAAATAAAAGCAATTTCGACATTTCATGAACAGGGGGCGTCTTATGCTGCGATGGCATATGCAAAGATTACAGGAGGAGTAGCTGTTTGCCTTGTTTCAACTGGTTGCGCTGCTACCAATGCGATAACTGCTGCATTATGTGCGTGGCAGGATAATATTCCCATAGTATTCATATCAGGGCAGCATATGTTGGAAGAAACCACTAGATACACAAATTTGCCAATAAGAACCTATGGTTCTCAGGAAGCTGATATAATTTCAATGGTAGAGCCTATTACCAAATACGCTGTCATGATAAGTGATGCTGCACAAGTTGGCGTAGAGCTGGACAAGGCAATTTTTTTAGCTACAACAGGGAGAAAAGGTCCTGTATGGATTGATTTGCCTTTAAATATACAGAATGCTTTAATTGAACCGGATAATTTAAAGCGTGAGCATATGTTGTATAACTCATCAGAGGGGAAGTTTCCGAATGGAGGAGCATTTGAAACTTGTGTCCAGAAAGTAGTGCAAGGTATTGGTAACGCAGAGCGCCCATTGCTGGTGCTAGGTGGTGGGGTTCGTACCTCAAATGCTAATCAGTATGTAGAGGATTTTGTGCAGAAAACTGGTATACCTGTAGTATTTACGCCAACAGCGGCAGATATTTATGGTTCAGGTAATGAGCTTTCTATTGGCTCTATAGGCGGCTTAGGCGGTAGCAGAGCTGGTAATTTTGCTTTGCAGCAGGCTGATTATGTGTTGGTGATAGGAAGCAGGTTATGTTCGCAGATTACCGGGGCAGAAAAGGAACAGTTTGCTAGTTCAGCTAGAATAATAGTTGTTGATATTGACATATATGAGCACCAAAAAGATGGCGTGAATATAGACATGTTTATACATTCGGATGCAAAAAAGTTTTTGCAGAGATTGAGTGAGACTCAACTGCCATTGGTTAATCAAGACTGGCAGGCTAAGTGCTTGCACTGGAAAAAAATATTTTCCATAGAAAACGAGGCTTTTGTCCAGGAAATCAGGCAACAAGGACAGATAGATCTGTATTCTTTTGCTGATGCTTTGGATAAAAAATTATCAAATGATGCAGTAGTTATCACGGATGCTGGTTTTGAAGAATTGATCGTGCCGTCTGCCATCAGGTATCGTGCCAATCAGCGGTGCCTGTTTCCGGCAGCCCAAGGAGCTATGGGGTATGCTATACCGGCTATATTGGGGGCATATTTTGCAGGTGAGAATGATATTATTGCTGTTGTTGGTGATGGTTCCATCATGATGAACATACAGGAGCTTTATATAATTGCGGAGCATAAAATACCAGCGAAGCTCTTTGTTATCAATAATAATATGTATGCTGTTATTCGTAATAGGCAGAGATTTTTGTTTAGGAAACGTACTATCGGCAATGATCCATCTGATGGTGTTCCGGCGCCTGATTTTTCAGCAATTGCTGCAAGTGTTGGTATCAAGTATGTAAGGCTGAACAATTATAAAGAATTACAGGATAGATTAGAGGATATTCTTTGCTTGCCGCAAATGGTTATGTGTGAAGTGATGTGTGTGGCCGATCAGGAGTATATTCATAAATCATATCGAAGAAATGAAAAAAGGCATTATGAAAAGTGTCCATTGGATGATTTGTCTCCGTTTATGGAGCGTGATTTATTGAATAGAGAGCGAATAGTTGGTAATAGATAGGAAGTGCGTGACTATGGGGCAGTGTAAATTGCTTAATGGAAAAGTTTTGGGGGATTATGAGCAGCCGTATATAATTGCTGAATTGAATAGCAGTCATAATGGTGATTTGGATGTAGCTCGAAAAATGATTGATGCTGCTGCAAAAGCTGGATGCGATTGCGTGAAATTCCAATCGTGGTCTGTGGACAGCTTATATTCAAAGTCCTACTACAGAGAAAACCCTATTGCTAAGAGGTTTGTAAAAAAGTTTTCATTAAAGCCGGAGCAGTTAAAAGAGTTATCCGTATATTGCAAGGAAAAGGGAATAGATTTTTCCTCCACTCCTTATTCAGAGGCAGAAGTAGATTTTTTGATAGATGAATGTCATGCGCCATTTGTGAAAATTGCTTCAATGGAACTCAATAACACTGAATTTTTAAAATACATAGGCAGGAAAAATGTGCCTGTTATCTTATCTACCGGGATGGGTGATTTTGATGAGATATTGTGTGCCGTAGATGCTTTACAGTCAGCTGGCAATAGCGATTTGGCACTTTTGCATTGTGTTTCTTTGTATCCAACTAGGCTAGAAACGATGAATTTGAACAATATATCAGGGTTGCGCAAGAATTTTTCAGGTATTCCAATTGGATTTTCTGATCATACTGCTGATGATGCTGCCGCTGTTGCAGCCGTGGCTTTAGGTGCAGCCATTATTGAAAAGCATTTCACTTTGGATGCTACAAAAATTGGAATGGACAATGGTATGGCGATGGAAGCGGAGCCTTTTGAGATTATGGTAAATAAGTGCAGAAATGTGTTTAAAGGGTTAGGTTCTGAAAATCGTAAAGTTTATCCTGAAGAATATAAGCAAAGAGAAAAAATGAGGAGAAGCATTATTGTTGTGAGAGATTTGCCTGCCGGTCATATTTTGGAGCATAGTGATTTGTATGCAAAAAGGCCGGGAACGGGAATAGCTCCTAATAGAATAAATGATTTGGTTGGAAAACGGCTAGTATGTAGCGTTGAGGCAGATACATTGTTATCGGAAGATGATTTTCAGTGATTGAGAGATGAGTAGACTGCAATTTACAAAGGGTGATTAGTTTATGGAGAACAAATACAAGGTATTTGATGTAGGTTTATATGCTGATAATGTTATATTTAAAACTGAAGGTAAAATATTTCAGTATAATGAGCTACATGCTTTGTCAGAAAAACTTGGTCATTCTATTGGCAACCGTTGCCTGGTTTTTCTATTTTGCAGTAATGTACCGGATGCTATTATTGGCTATGTGGGGATGTTAAATAATAGCATCGTTCCTGTTATGCTGGATAGCGAGCTTGATACGGATATGGCGGAGGCCCTGATTGACAAATACAAGCCACAATATTTGTGGCTGCCTGCTAGGAATGCAGATGAATATCCGTCTTATGAAGAAAAGTTTCGCATGTCCGATTATGTGTTGCTATCTACGGGGTACAAAGCGTACGAGTTAAATCAAAGTCTGGCCCTTCTGATGACTACATCAGGCTCTACCGGTAGTCCTAAGCTGGTACGCATCAGCTATGAAAACATTCGTGCAAATACAGAAGCTATAATTAAATATCTTCATATAACTCAGGAGGAAGTTGGTATCACAAGCCTGCCGATGCATTATGTCTATGGACTATCCATCATAAATTCGCATTTGTGGGCAGGTGCTTCTTTGGTTGTCACTGATAAAACCATGTTCCGGCGTGAATTTTGGCAGGCGATGAAGGAGTACGGAGTTACCAATCTGGGCGGTGTGCCATATACCTATGAAATGCTGAAGAGATTAAGGTTCTTCCGGATGGATTTGCCAGCTTTGCATACACTTACCCAGGCAGGTGGCAAGCTTAAGCCGGAACTTCATCAGGAGTTTGCCGAGTATGCAGTGAACTCGGGCAAGAGATTTGTGGTGATGTATGGTGCGGCAGAGGCCACAGCAAGGATGGGATATCTGCCATCGGAAATGGCTAATAGAAAAATTGGCAGCATGGGTATAGCCATTCCGGGAGGCCTCTTTGAATTGCAGGCTGCCGATGGCGGTGTCATAGATGAGGACGGCATTGCCGGAGAGCTTGTGTATTATGGCAGGAATGTTACTATGGGATATGCTATGTGCCTGGAGGATTTGCTCAAGGGTGATCAAAATCATGGCTGTTATTGTACTGGCGATATAGCTGTGCGCGATGCTGACGGCATATATACTATAGTTGGGCGTAAGAAAAGATTTTTAAAACTTTTTGGTAAACGGACAAATTTGCAGGAAACCGAGGATATTTTAAAATCATGTTATAAGGAAAAAGACATAGCTTGTAGTGGCATAGATGACCATTTATATATTTTTGTATCGGATGTGCCGGGGATAGAGAACGAATCTGTAGCCAAGGAAATGGTTGGCTACATCAGTCAGAAGCTGGGGCTGCATCATTCGGCATTCACCGTAAGAATACTGGATGAGCTGCCGAGAAATGCAGCTGGCAAGGTGTTGTATCACGAATTGGAGCAATACTATGACGTGTGAGGAAATTTTGGCGTATAGTCCATACGAAGTGAATAAAATTGCTAAAGATAAGCTGTTAACTGATGAATTGCTGGCACTGACAGAGTATCATAGAGAGCATTGCGCAGAATATGCAAATATGCTTAGAACAATTGATTATTCAGCAGAGCAGGTAAAGCATTATGAGGATTTTCCATTTTTGCCTGTGCGTTTGTTCAAGGAAATGGCATTGAAGAGTATTTCTGATGATGAAGTTTTTAAAACTATGACATCCTCCGGAACCTCCGGGCAACAGGTGTCAAGGATTTTTTTGGATAGAGAAACTGCTGTTAATCAGCAGAAAACTCTTGTTAAGCTGGTCAGCAGCATAGCTGGCGGAAGCCGTATGCCAATGATTATTATTGACTGTCCTTCAGTTGTGAAAAATAGGGCGATGTTTTCGGCAAGGGGCGCGGGTATTCTTGGTTTTTCCATATTTGGGCGTAAAAAGATTTATGCATTAAATGATGATATGGAACTTCAATTGGATGCTATTAGAGAGTTTATTGCAGAAAATCATGGTAAGAGGATTTTCTTGTTTGGCTTTACCTTTATGATATGGCAGCATTTCTATAAGGCTCTTTTGAACAGTGGTGAAAAGCTGGACTTGTCTAATGCAGTGCTTTTTCATGGCGGTGGCTGGAAAAAACTTGTTCAGGAAGCTGTTGAACCACAGCAATTCAATAAAGCTTTGCAGCAGGTGTGCGGCATCAAACGTGTGGTAAATTACTATGGCATGGTGGAGCAGACAGGCTGCATATATACTGAATGTGAGTGTGGCCATCTCCATGCAAGTACATATTCGGATGTTATTGTCCGCAGGGGAATTGATTTTTCCGTGGCGGATATGGGAGAAGCCGGCATTATACAGGTAGTATCATTGCTGCCTAAATCCTATCCAGGTCATTCCCTGCTGACGGAGGATGAGGGGGTTATTCTTGGGCAGGATGATTGTCCATGTGGCAGGAAGGGAAAATATTTTAAGGTACTGGGGCGGTTGAAGCAGGCGGAAATCAGGGGGTGCAGTGATACCTATGCAGCAAAATTTTAACATTGAGTATGTTGTTGGCAGTGAAAATGTGCTGCAGAATATGGCTGCAGGCAGTGTGTCAGCCTTGCCAATATTTTCGGAGCGTGTATTGGAGTTTCTGCATGCTTTTTCTAAAATGCTAATGCAGGATAGCGAGACAAGAGCATTCCCAGATGTTATTACTTTTGGTTTTTGGTGCCGCAGGGCGAATGTCCATGAAATGATGGAAGAGTATGATGACAGTTCAGTACGACTTGGCAGGGGGATAGTTTTTCATATAGCACCGGCCAACGTGGCAGTAAATTTTGCTTATTCTTTTGTGACAGCTTTATTGGCAGGCAACGCCAGCATGGTGAGATTGCCATCAAAGGATTTTCCACAGGTGGGCATTATTTGCCGTATCTTGAATGTTGTGTTGGAGAAATTTTCTGATATGCAGTCATATTGTCTTATGCTGCGCTATGGCCATGACAAAGGTGTAACGGATTTTTTGTCAAGTATTTGTCAAACAAGGATAATCTGGGGCGGAGATAAGACAATTGCTGATATCAGAACATCTCCATTGCCACCAAGGAGTAATGAAATTACTTTTGCAGACAGATGTTCATTGGCGATTATTGAAAGTTCGGCGTATCTGAGATGTGAAAACAAAGCAGATTTGGCAAATAAGTTTTACAATGATACATATCTTTCTGACCAGAATGCCTGCACTTCGCCAAGCTTTGTGATTTGGCTGGGGAATGATGTAGGTGCTGCTCAGTGTGAGTTTTGGCAGAATCTACATGTTTGCGTTAAGGATAGGTATGAGTTGAAGCCTGTGCAGGCGGTAGACAAATTGACTGCCCTTTATAGATTAGGAACCGCGCACGATGTGCGATTGGTTAAGTCAGAGGACAATTTTATTACCAGGATAAGCATAAGACGCCTAACCGCAGATTTGCTGGACTACAAGCTGCACAGCGGCTTTTTTATGGAATACGAAGCAGCTGCAGTGGACGATATTTTACCATTGTGCGGCAGAGTCTGTCAGACGGTGTCGTATTATGGCGTAGATGGCAAGTGGCTACGGGATAAAATTTTTTCTTCTATGGCACCTGCCGGGGTGGACAGAATTGTGCCTATAGGTCAGACCATGGATTTCGGTTTGGTGTGGGATGGTTATGACCTTATCAGGGAAATGAGCAGAAGGATACTTGTTAAATAAATAATCAGATTCCTAAGTTTGGGAAGGAGCTGCAGTAATGGATAATAAGTTGGTATTAGAAGGTGAATTTACGATTTTGGAGGAAATATGTCCAAAATACTTTCCGTATGTAATAGAATGGCGTAACAATAAAGAAAATAATAGATTCCTTAATCAGCCGTTTGAACTGACAATGGAGCTGGAGGAAAAATGGTACAATACTGTATATTTACCCGATCCAACACAAGGTTTTCTTATCATGATTGATAAGGCAAAACGCATTCCTTTTGGTACATTAGGCTGGACACATTATTCTAAAGAAAAACATATTTGTATTGGAGAACGTTTTTTGGTAGGAAATAGAGAGTATAGAGGCTCTGTACAGATGCTGGAGGGGTGTTTATTAGTGGCAGATTACCTGTATCTAAGCAAGAAAGTACAGACAATGTATGGTCATATAGCTGATGGTAATAAGCATGTGATTTCTTTTAATAAAAAAATGGGATTTGTTGTCAATAACGGTGACGTAGTTTTTCCTGATAATTTGTTAGTTAATGGATTGACACAAAAGGAGTATGTGAGAGATATAAATCGATATAATGAGGCAAGAAAAAAGATACAGAAGCTAATAGAGCAGTCGGCTTGTTATTTTATATAATTATTTCGCTTTGAATTGAAACTGTTGGCTTTTAGTAATTACTAGCAATTTATAAAATTATTTTTGAGGAGTGGTTTGATGGAATTATTAGATTTTTCGTGCTTTAAAACAGGTGAAAGACGGTTAGATGTTTTACAAAAGTTACAAAAATATGCTCTTCCAGTTGTTATTTATGGTACTGGTAGATTTGCCAGATCAGCTGCTGAGTTTTTGCAGGATAATGATGTGCGTATAAAGTGTTTTGTGGATAAAGATATGTATTGGCACGAAGGTAAAAGGGTTTCTATATCCTCCAGGGAGTATCCATGTCAAAATATTGAAGGGACTTTTTCGATATTTGAGGACTATGTAGTGGTATATGGGTTTAACGATGCCGCCGAATTTGAAGATAGTAAGCAACATTTTGTTGGTTGCAAAGATTTTGTTTATATCGATGGATATAGGGGACATTGGATGAGTGATAAGTTTCTGCAAGTTCATCAAAGTATATTGAAAAACTTGTATGATTCCTTAAAGGACGAAGAATCCAAGCGTGTGATGAAGGCATATTTGTATGCGAGATATACGGGTGATATTTGGCCGCTTGGTGATTTACGTCAAGACTGTTCTTATGATTGGAAACTGCTCGCTATTGATCAGCAGGATGTATTTTTGGATGGTGGTGCATATACTGGTGATACAATAGCTGAGTTAATTAATTCCGGGGGGGCAAGAAGAATTTTAGCTTTCGAGCCTGATGCTAAAAATCTTGTAAAGTTATTAAGAAGCTGTTCTGCTGACATTTTGGCACGTGTGAATGTTTATCCGTATGCGCTGTGGTCAAAGGATACTGTTATGTGCTTTGATGAGATTGGAACATGGGCGTCGTTTGTAAGTGATGAAGGTAAAACTGAAGTTAGAACATTATCATTAGATAATCATGAGTGTTTTAGTGATGTTTCTGTGGTAAAGATGGATATAGAGGGGAGCGAATTAGAAGCTTTACGCGGTATGTATAGGCTCATCAAGCAGAATAAGCCTAGGTTGGCAATCCGTGTTTATCATAACAATAAGGATATAGTGGAAATATTTTTGTTCTTGAAGCAGTTTGGGTATGACTTTTATTTGCGTCAGCATGCTTTTTCTGTTGAAGAAACAACGCTCTATGCGATATAAAAGCACTCAAAACAAAGTAGTACACAAATAGCGTTATCACAAGGGGAATAGTATGAACTTAGAGAAAAACATAGCAATAATTATATATAAAACCACTGATAGGTTATGTGAGAAATTATTGGCCAATTTGTCAGAGATATATATTCCTAATGGCTTTCAGGTTGATGTTATTGTTATAGAGGGGGGGCATAAGAAGGCTCAAGTATACAATGAGGCAATGCATTCTAGTGATGCGAAATATAAGATATATATGGATGAATCTACTATTATTTTGAATAAGAATATTCTCAATGATATTGTATCTATTTTTTCTCGCAATGCTGGCATTGGAATGCTTGGTCTGTATGGTTCTGAAATGCCTATAGATGGAGATTTTTCAAAAAGTGAAAATAGATATGGATTATATGGGCATTCAAAAGATAGAAAAAATGTAAAAATCATAACTGGTAAAAATCCGTTGTGGTTTCAGAAGGTACATTGCCTGGATGGCGAATTTTTGGCAACATCGGTAGATCTTGACTGGGACGAGAATATGGATGATTTATTTTTGGCTGCAGCTCAGTGTTGTCGATTTAGAGAGAAAAAGTATGATATTGTGGTGCCTATGTGTAATGATATATGGTGTGTCTTTGTTAACGAATTATCATACAATAGTAAATCAATATCAGAGAGTAAGGGAAAAGAATACTTTTTTGAGAGGTATAAACATGTTATTCAGCCATTGGTAAGTATTTTGATAACTACATATAATCAACCATTCTTTTTCCAGCAGGCACTGGAAAGTGCGTTAAATCAAGACTATCAAAATATAGAAATTGTTGTAGGTGATGATAGTACAAATACGGCAACCAAAGATTTGATGAAAAATTATTTAAAAAGGCATAAAAATGTTAGATATTATTATCATAATGGACCATTAGGCGGTTTTGGCAGAGGCAATATGAAATTTATTGTTAATTCTTGTAATGGAGAATATGTAAATTGCCTATTTCATGATGATATATTTCTACCTAGAAAAATTAGCCGTATGATGGCCTATTATATAAAAGATTTGGATGAAGAAATAGGAATGGTCACTTCTGCCAGAAATGCTATTGATGAAAATGGGAAAATTTTGGCTAGAGTTAATCCGTGGCAGCCGGTTAAAGATGAAATCATTAGTGCGGACAAGATGGCTAGAGCTATATTAGAGACTCGTAGCAATTATATAGGTGAATTGACGACAGTTTTATTTCGCAAGTCTTTATTAAAAACTGAAAATGGTGATTTTGATATAGGAAATTTTGCAGGAATACACGATCGAGCTCATGGAGATGTTGGAGCTTTTCTAAATTGTGCAAGATTTGGGAAAAAGTGTGTTTTTATGAGTGAAGTATTAAGTTTGTTTAGAATATGGTCAGGTCAAAATACTTACAATCGCACAATTATAGCTACTAGTTTGCTGGACTGGTTGAATTATATTACTATATCGTGGCGGAAAAATATTTTTGTTAAAGATGAGGAAGATTTATATCATTTGTATGATATTTGGAAGGTAGCTACGGAACATCAAATAAAAGGCATTAAGTCTATTCCATCCCCCGAATTATCTGATGATGAAAAGATGTGTTTAAGAGCTTTTGAGGCTGCGCAACAAAAAGATTATCAACAATTATTGAATTTGTCTATAGCATCAATTAAAAGTTATGATAATAATGTAATATGAAAGGATAAAGTATAATTGTATTAGTTAAAAGTATTGTTAATAAAGAGAGGTGCTTATTATGGCTCTAAGTATGGATGAGGCTATTAAATATGCTATTGATGGTGATGCAGTTTTATTTCTAGGAGCAGGATTCTCTCATGAGGCGCGTAATAAGAAGAAAGAATTTTTGCCAGTTGGAAAAGATTTGTCTGTAGCATTATGTAGGGAATTAGGAATTTGTTAATTATTGTGGATATGTTATAGCTGTAACCACTGGTATTCTGGATATTATAGGTAGCTTGGCAGACAGTAGCGTAAAGGTTCAAAGAATTGTGCCGATGCAGTTGTCAACATGGAAAGCTTCTTATGCCAACTGGATTATAAATTTATTGCCGAATATGTATCAATGTGGGGGAGATTGTGCTTCTATGGTCTTGAGAGCTATCAATGCCTACCAAAACATGTTATGGGGAGATTTTGCCAACAATGTAAAAACGCATTTGTATGATAATAATGCAGATGAATTAATGAAGAACATTCTTGAAGGGTTGTGATGATAATACATAAGATGTGGAAAATAGGTTTTATGGATATGGATGCTTAGACTGAGAGGTATTTTTATGAAATCAGACGAATATATCAGCATTATACTTTTTGTATCAGATAGTATTCCGCAGCTGGAAAAGTGCTTGTGCCATATTTTGGATTATACTCCAAGTCAGCAGTGCGAGTTGATTGTGGTGGAAACTAAGGAGTGTGCAGAGTTGCATGGATATGTCAGTGCTTTGCCTAATATTACGTTACTGCCTTATGAGAGGGATATGTCAGCAGGGGCACGTTATAAAAGTGCTGTTGATCTGGCAACTGGTACCTATATTGTTTTTCTGCATGATTTTGTTCTGCCAGGAGATGGCTGGCTAGTGGAACTCAGCAGGAAAAAGCTGGAAGTTAAAGATTGTGTTATAGTACAGCCCTTTCAGGAAGAGCATGATGATGTATGTGAAGATGCATTGAATATATATCCAGGCTGTTTTTTTATTAATAGGCAGGTCTTGTTGTCACTGGGGAGCTTTAGTGCTTGTTACTATACGGAGTATTACTGTTTAGCGGAGTTGGCATTTCGTGTTTTAGCAGATGGGGGACGTATAGTCAATGTAGGTGCTTGCCGGGTTGAGTGTTGTATGCACTATGATAATGAGAATATGAAATTTTTTTCGCAGGATGGCAAACAATACAAGTTGCGTAATGGGTTTGATTGGGCATACTCGACATATGTACGGGAAAATATGCTTGACTTGCTTGATTATAAAAAGCCAGGGGTAAGTATATTGGATATCGGATGTGCCTGTGGAGCTAATTTTGTAGCTATTAAGAATAATAATCAATCAGTAGCTTTGTATGGTTTGGAGCTGTGTGAACCTGCAGCGAAAGTAGCAGGTAATTTTGCTAACGTACAGGTTACAGATTTTGAAAAGTTCGAAAATGATGATTTTAACAGTAAATTTGATTATGTTATCATGGGAGATGTACTGGAGCATTTATTTTATACAGACAAAGCGTTGCAAAAAGTATGGCATTGGCTTAAACCAGGTGGACGGTTGGTTGTTAGTGTGCCTAATGTGGCGCATATCTCCGTTATACTTGCTGTTTTGCAGGGGCAATGGAATTATGCAGAGTCTGGTATTTTGGACAATACCCATGTCAGGTTTTTTACTAGACGAACTATTTTAGCTTGCTTAGAGAAAAATGGCTTTGCGGTAAAAGAACAATACATGACATGTATAAATTATGCTTCTGATACATCAGAGGTTCATTTTATGAAACAACTTTTACATCTTCCGGGGTTAAAAGTTGAAAAAGATGATTTAAATGCATATCAGGTTGTTTGCCTGGCAGAGAAGGTTAAGTGCTGAGTAGTTTGGAGTGTGTGATACCAAATGTGTAGCTTTAGGCAGGAACAGCAATGGGAGAAAGATTTGGTCAGTATCATGATTCCTACGTACAACCGGCCGTATCTGTTTGAGAAAACACTGCAAAGTGCTTTGGCTCAGACTTATCCTCATGTAGAGATTTTGATAAATGACAATAGCACTAATGAGGCTACGGCTTTGCTGATGAAGAAATATTTATCGGATTCGCGAGTGCATTATTTTCGTAATAGGGCTGCCAAATGCAAGGCGGATAATTTCAAGTTCTTTGAATATCAGGCAAGGGGGCAGTATCTGCAATGGTGCATGGATGATGATGTCTTGCTGCCGGAGAAGTTGTCTGCCATGGTACAGGTACTGCGTGATAATCCGAGGATTACATTGGTGAGCTCTCAGAGGGCTTTTATTGATGCAGATGGAAATGTGTTGCCAGGGGAAGGTAGGGATGTGATTAAAGATGATGTGCCGTGGCGTTGTTATTCAGGCAGGGAAGCAGGTCGGTATATGTTGGAAAATTGTTCAAATTTTATTGGCGAACCTTCGGCTGTATTGTACAGGCGGCAGGATATGCTACATGATTATTGGCAGGCTGAATGTCGTGGGTACAAAGCTATTTCGGATGTGGCAATGTGGCTACAGCTTTTGGAGAAGGGCGATTTGCTGTTGTTTCGGGAACCGCTTAGCTGCTATCGTCGTCATGATGCTCAGGAAGGGCAGTGCGCTGAGATAATACTGCTGAGTCGTCTGGAATGGTTGCTGTTGGCATGTGAATATTGTGAGCGTGGGGTATTTTTAACAAAGGATGGCTATGTTAAAACTAAAGAACACCTTTGGCATGATTATCTGCATCTGAGAGAGCAGCCGTGGGTGAGGCAGGCATCGAATTATGCAACATATGCAGAAGCTTTGGAGCTGGTTTGTGGTGAAAACACGGCTAATATGACTAATCTTGTGACCGCGCATAATGCATCGAAGTAGAAATACTAACGAAATTTGTTGTAACCAATTTAATATTGGCATGAGTTTTTACGATATTATTCTTGACAACGGCAAAAGGTGCATTTTTGTGGCTAGCAACCGTAAAGGCATCGTGATTTGCAAACAAAATTTAATAGGCGGTGGCAAGGATGCTGCCGGCCTTGTTGACAACCAAGGAGGAAAATATCATGGCAATGGTAGTAAAAAACAACATGTCTGCGTTGACTACGCTGAACACCTTGAACAAGAATTCTTCTGCCCTGTCCAAGAGCCTGGAGAAGGTTTCTTCCGGTATGAAGATTAATAGTGCAGCTGATGATGCATCCGGCTACGCTATTTCCGAGCGCATGCGCGTTCAGATTCGTTCATTGGACCAGGCAAACAGCAACGCACAGAATGGCGGCTCTATGATGAAGGTTGCCGAGGGTGCTGTAAGCTCTACTGTGGAAATCCTGAAGACCTTGAAGGAGAAGGCAGTAAATGCAGCCAACGATACCAACACTGATGCTGACCGTGCAACTATCCAGAAGGAAATGGACCAGTCTATCGACCAGATAAACGATAATGCGAATGTAACCTTTAATGGGCAGTATCTGGTGGATGGTTCCAAGAATAGTCAGACCAGTGCTACGTCCACGACTTTAACCAATCAGAGTCTTTCTGTTACTACGGCTAAGGACAGTGCGTTGACTGAGTTGTGTGCCCGCAGTGGTGACAAGCTGAATATCCAGTGTACTGACACTGTTACCGTATCCTGGGTGAAGGATGGTAAGACCTATACTGGCAGTATGCTGGCATCAAACAATACTTTGGATAAGATTATCAGTGGCATACAGGATGGCAGTGAAAAGCTTAGTGATTCTTTGGAGTTCGAGACCACTGCGGGTTCCTTTATTGCCGTAGATGGCTCTGGGAATAGTGTATATACTGCTTCCGGCGATACTGGGCTGACACTGCGAGCAAAGGACAGCGGTATTGAAAACCAGATTTCCGGTTTTACCATTTCTATCACCGATAATACAGGTGCTGTTCGCAAGTCTGCTAACGCAGCTTTGGATGCTTTTGATGAGTCCATGCGTGCCCAGAATAAATCCGAGGACAACTCTATTGTAATGCAGGTTGGTACCAAGGCAAATCAGTCCATCAAGGTTGGTCTGACCGATATGAAGGCACAGGCTCTTGGCTTGCAGGGCAAGGACAATAACACTCTCCAGATTGGTAACCAGGAGCAGGCTAATGCTGCTATCAACGTGCTTGATGCGGCTATTGCCAAGGCATTGGATCAGCAGACTACTATCGGTGCTGTTGAGTCCCGTTTGGAGTACACTCAGTCCAATCTGACTACCGCCAGCGAGAATGTAACAGCTGCAGAGTCCACTATCCGTGATGCTGATATGGCCAAGGAAATGACCGAGTACACCAAGAATAATGTTCTGTTGCAGGCTGCCCAGTCCATGCTGGCACAGGCAAATCAGAGCAGCTCCAATGTGCTCTCTTTGCTCCAGTAATTTGTCCAACAAAAGAAAGAATATCACAGTCTGGAAGCACCTTTCGGGGTGCTTCTTTTGCGTTAGGAGAGAACTAAACTATTATTTATAAGATGTATAAAAATTTCTCTTCATTGATTTAAGATTGGTAAAAGCTTTTACGATATTATTCTTGACAACGGCAAAGGATGCATTTTGGTGGCTAGCAACCGTAAGGGCATCGTGATTTGCAAATAAAATTTAATAGGCGGTGGCAAGGATGCTGCCGGCCTTGTTGACAACCAAGGAGGAAAATATCATGGCAATGGTAGTAAAAAACAACATGTCTGCGTTGACTACGCTGAACACCTTGAACAAGAATTCTTCTGCCCTGTCCAAGAGCCTGGAGAAGGTTTCTTCCGGTATGAAGATTAATAGTGCAGCTGATGATGCATCCGGCTACGCTATTTCCGAGCGCATGCGCGTTCAGATTCGTTCATTGGACCAGGCAAACAGCAACGCACAGAATGGCGGCTCTATGATGAAGGTTGCCGAGGGTGCTGTAAGCTCTACTGTGGAAATCCTGAAGACCTTGAAGGAGAAGGCAGTAAATGCAGCCAACGATACCAACACTGACGCTGACCGTGCAACTATCCAGAAGGAAATGGACCAGTCCATCGACCAGATAAACGATAATGCCAACGTAACCTTCAATGGCCAGTATTTGGTAGATGGCTCAAAGAACAGTAATACTACGGCTACATCCACGACTTTGACAAATCAGAGCCTTTCTGTTACCACAAAATCAACTAGTGCGTTGACTGATTTGTGTGCCCGCAGTGGTGACAAGCTTAATGTCCAGTGTACTGACACTGTTACTGTGTCTTGGGTAAAGGATGGTAAGACCTATACTGGCAGTATGCTGGCATCAAATAATACTTTGAAGGGGATTATTGAGGGCGTAAAGGATGGTAATGTGCAGCTTAGTGCTTCTTTGGAGTTCGAGGCTACGGAGGGTTCCTTTATTGCTGTAGATGGCTCTGGCAACAGTGTATATACTGCTTCCGGTGATACTGGGCTGACACTGCGGGCAAAGGGCAGCGGTATTGAAAATCAGATTTCCGGTTTTACCATTTCTATTACTGATAATACAGGTGCTGTTCGCAAGTCTGCTAACGCAGCTTTGGATGCTTTTGATGAGTCCATGCGTGCCCAGAATAAATCCGAGGACAACTCTATTGTAATGCAGGTTGGTACCAAGGCAAATCAGTCCATCAAGGTTGGTCTGACCGATATGAAGGCACAGGCTCTTGGCTTGCAGGGCAAGGACAATAACACTCTCCAGATTGGTAACCAGGAGCAGGCTAATGCTGCTATCAACGTGCTTGATGCGGCTATTGCCAAGGCATTGGATCAGCAGACTACTATCGGTGCTGTTGAGTCCCGTTTGGAGTACACTCAGTCCAATCTGACTACCGCCAGCGAGAATGTAACAGCTGCAGAGTCCACTATCCGTGATGCTGATATGGCCAAGGAAATGACTGAGTACACTAAGAATAATGTTCTGTTGCAGGCTGCCCAGTCTATGCTGGCACAGGCAAATCAGAGCAGCTCTAATGTGCTTTCTTTGCTCCAGTAATCTACCAAATAGAAGAAAGAATATCACAGTATGGAAGCATCCCTCGGGATGCTTCTTTTTTCTTAATAAAATTACTTATTTTTACGATAAGTATAGCAGGTAGTTTGTAAAAATGAGGCTAGCAATTATGAAAAATTATTATAGGAAAAATCTGTCTGTTTTGGCGGAAGCCACGGATTGGGTGGAACGTGAGAAGCGTCTAAAAATGGCAGAACAGGCAGTGAGTGAATTTCCTGATGAGGGCGAATTTCATGCAGAATATGGAGAGGCTCTGGCACAGTGGCACCGTTATGGGGAAGCTGATAAAGAGATGAGTGTAGCTGTTGCAAAATGCAATTTTGACAGTGCAATGGCAGAGCGACAGAGGTATTTTGCCAAATTGCGCATCAGGGCAGCAAAGCTTACTATATCGGCTTGCGCTATTATGAAGAATGAAATGGCGCATGTGCGGGATTGGCTGGACAATGTCAGGGTGTTTGCTGATGAAATTATTGTAGTGGATACAGGGTCATCAGATGGGACACTGGAGCTTTTACGGCAGCAGCATGATGTAATGCTGGTTGAGTATCAATGGCAGAATGACTTTGCAGTGGCGAAAAACCAGGCATTGAACATGGCAAAATGCAATTGGATTGTCTTTTCTGATGCAGATGAGTGCTTTTTTCATCCCGAAAGTGTGCGTGGCTGGATTGCGTTGGTACAGAGTGAGTATCCTGACTCTGATGCGGCTTTGGTTCCGTTACATAGTGTAGATGCGGATAATGATTATGAGCTGATTGATACTAGCAATATCATTCGCATTTTTAAGAATCATTGCGGTATTTTTTATAAAGGGGCTGTTCATGAACAGCCGATTAAAAACGAGTCCGATTTGAACTATCTCCAGGCTGATGGTGCCCTGGCTTTACGTCATACAGGATATTCAAATACTGTGATTCGCAAAAAGCATGAGCGTAATTTAAATCTTTTGCTGGATGAAATACAAAATGGCGATAATCCGGATTTATATTACGGTTTTTTGGCTGAATGTTATGTTGGGCTGCAAAGATACGAAGAAGCGTTGGATAGTGCCATTAGAGCGTATAAAGCTCCCTATCGTTCACTAGGTGTTGCTGATGGATTGTATGTTTCGGCGGTTAATGCCATAGAACAGCTGGGATTGGAAATGACAGATAAATTTTCTGATGATGAGGTGGATGATTTTTGTTATCATACGCTTTTATCAAAAAAATGGCATACGTTTGCGTTGCTTCAGTGGGCCAAGCTATATGTTGATAAAGATTCTGGGAATTTACAGGAGAAATTGTCGGAAATATATTTTAAAACAAAGGAGAATGCGGAACAACTTTTGGCTATTTTGGAAAATAATAGTTATTTTGATTTAGCCTATCAGTTGCGGAAGCGTAACAATATGCTTACTCAGGAGGCAAAGGCCCAGTACAGAGCCTGTCGGTATTTGCAGAAGAAGGAATATGGCAGAATGGCGGAAGAAATATTGCCAAATCTGTCGGCATATACCGGTTTGCTATGTGTTTCCCTTATGGATAGGAATAATTTTTCGCAGGATAAAGAGGACTGGTATGTTGAGCAGCTCAGCCGGTTGCCAGAAAAACATAGCTATATTCTTGAGCATTTTTATGAGGGAAACAAGGCTGTCGATTTGGATGTTGCAGTATATCTAGGTTTGCTGGATTATGTGCTTATGTATGCTGGCGAGGAGACTTTGGACAGGTATCTGGCTATGGCAGAAGGCTTGACAGGGACGGATATGGTCAAGCTGGGGGATGCGCTTTTGTCTGCGGAAATGCCGGAAAGGGCATTAGCATTTTATAGCAAGGTACAGATAGGAGATGAGGCAGTAACAGGAGACTTTTGGCTGAGCTGCGGCAAATGTTTTTACTTTCTACAAAATTATGAGCAGGCGATATCGGCCTTTGATGAAGCGGAAAAGTTGTTGGAAGGATGTGGGGAGTTGTCCGCGTATACAACATGGTGCAAGGAGGCCTGGAAGAATGAGAATATCAGCTTGTGTGATAGTCAGGAATGAAGAACGGAATATTAGTAAATGGCTAGACAATGTGATGCAGATAGTGGATGAAATAGTGGTTGTGGATACTGGTTCCCAGGATAAAACGCTGGATATTCTGCAGGAACGTGGCATAAATGTGTATAGTTTTTCTTGGTGCAATGATTTTGCGGCAGCAAAGAATTATGCTATTGAGCAGGCCACTGGCGATTGGATTCTCTTTTTAGATGCGGATGAATATCTGGATGATAACAGTGTTCAATTGTTTAGGGCGATTATGTCCGGTTATCATAAAAATAAAAAAATTGGCGCTCTTATGTGTCGGTTAATCAACATTGACACGGACAATATGAATAAGGTTATTGGCAGCATGATGCAGGTGAGGATTTTTCGCAATATTTCCGGTATACGTTACCAGGGGGCTGTGCATGAGCAACTGGTCGCGGAGGGAAAAGGTCTTGTTATGCAGTACTGCAAGGGCTTGACAATCTATCATACTGGTTATAGCACCAGCTTAGTCAGGCAGAAGGCAGCGAGAAATTTGCCTATAATGCTGGAAAAGGAGAAAAATTTGCCGCCGGGAGAATGCGGGGGTGCATTGCTTATCTTTTTGATGGATGCTTACAATGCTTTAGGGCAGTATGAGAAAGCCTTGGAGTATGCTCAGAAGGCTGTTGAGGCAAAAGTTTACACTGTTGGTAACGAAAGCCATGCCTATCAGGGGGTTATTTCTGCTATGTCCAGATTAAAGAGATCGTCACAGGAGATTTTTTCTGTTCTGGAAAAAGCAATGGAGATTTTCCCAGAAGATGTCTTTTTGATGATAGAAAAGGGACATTTTTTCTATGTAAGCAAGGATTATTTATTGGCAGAAGAGTGCTTTGAAAAAGCACTTTCGATGTATGAGAAGCAGAGGGAAGATTTAAATACTGGAAAGTGTATTGTTGATAATGCAGTTAGTTTGCTTCCGTTGCTGTATGGTGAATTGGCAGCTATTTACTTGCTTAAGGAGCGGAGACAGCGGGCTTTGGACTTGACATTGCAGGGGTTGCAGATTTATAAATACAACGGTTTGTTGGTGCAGAATTTATATAAGCTGCTTTATGATAGGCCTGTAGTGGAGATAATACAGGTTTTTGAGTGCTTCTTCGATAGGAATGCCGATGGCGGTTTTTTGCTTAATTGGCTAGGATGTTTTGCGTCTAAGGAATTTTTTGCTTATTACAGTTGTGGTGGCAGTGGTATATCGCAACTGAAGATGTTTTTAAAAACTGGCAATTATGCCGGAGGGGCTGCCGTCAGCAAGCGCAGTCTTCGACCATGGCAGCACCTGGCGGCGGCAGGTGTTTTGCAAATGGAGCAAGATAAAAAATGCATGGATTGTGTTGAGAGGATACGTGGCCTTTTGCCGCGCAGGTATGAACAGGATTGTAAAGAAAATGACAATGATATGAAAGCTGTAGTGCGTTTGCTGCAGTCTATGCAATAATGAGGAGGATAAAGATGGCGAAGATAAAAAAGAGAGTATTACGCAACAAAAAAGAAAATGTGGTCAGGATGAAGGAGAATAATGCCAATAGTAGTGTCTTGAAAGATAAGATGCAGGCTCTGATAGCGGAAGAAAAATATGCAGATGCCATGGATGTTATGGCAGAAATTGCCCAAGGGGGCAGTATGGATACAGAAATTATGTATCTGGGGGCTGTATGTTATTATAACACGGGAGATTTTGCAAGGACGGCTAAGTGGCTTAATAATGTGCTGAATTATGATGCCGGGCATATAAGAGCGCGTCTGTTACTGGGGAAGGTCTGTCTTATGGAAGACAGGGCGGAGGCTGGTCTTAGAATTATCGAATCTGTTCTTGCACAAAATGGGGGGGCCCTGTCTGTGGCCGATAAAGATGATTTGGAAGGTGAGCTTTATTATTACAAGTATAATGCAACTGAGGAGTTAGCAGAGATGCCTCATATAAGGGCACTGCTGGGACTAAGTCAGGGGGCACCCAATGCAGATGCGCGGTGTGAAGAGGCAGAGCAGCTCCAGTCAGTAGCAGTGGCAGAAGAAATTATTGCCCAGGTGATGGAGAAGAAAGTTTGCCTGCAGGAAAAGGTAAAGCTGCTTAATGCTTTTGCGGCCGGGTGTTATCAAAAACAAGATTATCAAGCAACGAAAGCCATTTTGGAGGCTGCTTTAAAGATTGACAGCTCAGACAAGGTGCTTTTGCAGAATATGATTTATACATATATTGCTGCTGGTGAGACTGTCAAGGCTATGGAACTGGCAGGTAGCGTGCCTATGCTGGATTTTGGTTGCTTGAATATGATGAAAGGAATTTAGACTATGAGTGTGGCTGCCGAGGCAGAGGATATATTGCAGACTTTGTGTCATTGTGAGATGGAAGAGGCTATACCTGTTTGTGTGGAGAAATTTCGGTTTAGCTTTATTGATGGCAGGGTTGTTGTGCCGGAGGATAGTCCGGCACGGCAGCTGGCACCAGAGAAATTGTTATGGGTTCTTAGTAGAATGGGGATATTTTTCCATTTTTATGGGCCTCAGGAAAATGCTTTTGCATTATATAAGGAAATAAGCAGGATTAGTAATAGTCTGCTTGTAAAGTGGAAGTATTATGGTTTTGCCCTGTTTATATCTCATTATATGTTTCTGCCTAAAGAAGAATATTTTCGCATTCATGCGGAGTATAATAAGTTGTTTCGAGATGTGTGGCAGTTCTCTCATAGCAAAGATTTGCATAGACGTCATGAAAAAATCCGGATTGGTTATTTGTCGGGGGATTTTAGGCGGCATGTCGTTTTATTGTTTATATGGGCAATGTTGACAAAATACGATAGGGAACGTTTTGAGGTATATTGTTTTTCGTCCAGTGGTAAAGAGGACGATTTTAGTCGGGAAATACAAAAATATGTAGATGGTTGGATAGAGCTCGATGGCATGAATGCACCTCAGGCAGCAGGAGAAATTTATAACAGGGAGATTGATGTGCTTTTTGAACTAAGCGGACATACTCATCAGGATATGCCTATCCTTGCCTATAAGCCAGCACCGGTACAAATGTGTGGCATAGGTTATTTTGCCACTACGGGGCTACGGGCAGTTGATTACTTTTTGACGGATAAATATCTGTTGGAAAATGGATGGGAAAATTATTTTGTGGAGAAGCCTCTGATTATGCAGCATTCACATTTTTGTTTTTCGCCCATAAATGATATGCCCAAAGAGGTAAAAGGGGCACCCTGCAAGCAGAAAGGATATATAACCTTTGGCAGCTTTAATGACCCTTTAAAGCTAAATGACAGGGTTCTGAGGACGTGGAGCGAGATTTTGCGGCGTGTTCCAGAGGGTAAACTGCTACTGAAGGGTAGAGTATTTAATAAGCAATATGGTTGTGATTTGATTTTGTCCCGTTTGGCCAAGGCTGGCATCGAAAAAGACCGGGTGGAATTACAAGGGTACACAATGCCATATCTTAATGTGTATTGGGATGTGGATATTGCCTTGGATACATTTCCTTATCCTGGTGGCGGTACTACATGTGATGCACTTTACATGGGAGTGCCTGTTATTACGTTGGGGAATGGCAGTCATGGTGGCAATTTTGGCATAAGTCTTTTGAAAAATATAGGCTTGGATGAATGTTGTACATATACGGTGGAGGAATATATTGAAAGGGCGGTACTGCTGGCCTCGGATCCGGATTTGCTGGATGCTCTCCATCTAGGTATACGGAATATGTTTGAAAAATCGCCTGTACGGGATGAGTCTGCTTACATACGGGAACTGGAGAATAAGTATGAGCAGATTTTTCATGATTATCTGGACGAAGGATGATAATAGATGTTTGTGGATATATATTATATTTTTATGCAGCAGGTTATCGAAAATGGGCTTCTGCAAAAGCAGGACGTTGCTGGCAAGCGTTTTTTAATAATCAGCAGTTATTCCTTGACCAGACGCACTATGGTAGAATGGGATTTAAAATCTACATTGTGTGCCAATGGGGCGGCAGAGTGCAAGGTATATGGGTTTTATAAGGATAAATATGTGGATGCGTGTGGGTCTATTACCGAGCTTCCAAGCAAGCTGGCAGATACATTTGATTGCGTAATTTTGCTGGATGGTCTTGAAAAGCAAAAGAATCTTGTACTGGCAGTTGATAGCATAAGAGCTATCTGCAAGGATGATGGCATGTTAATAGTTTTGGCGCGAATGCCAAAATTACGTGAGAATACATATGGCCTCAATTATTATGAGGATTATTGGCGTTTTGATGCGGATATGCTGTCAGAGTTGTTCTATGGATTTGAATTGCAACAGACCATCAATACCAGTAATGATATTTTGGTTGGTACAAAGTTCAGATGTTGCAGTAATGTGCCGAATCGGGATATTTCTCAGGTAATGGTGTATCAGAATACGATTAAGGAAATGGTCAGGCTTGGTGAGGCAAAATATAATTATGGCTATTTTGCTGATTTTACTGAATTAAGCGGTATCGGTGATGGATGTGCTACGGATAAAAGCTCGTATGATCACAATTATCTGGAAAAATATGAATTTTTCTTGCAGAAATTTAAAGATGTGACCTTCAACCTTTTGGAATTGGGTATTTTCCGCGGTGATAGTCTCAGAATGTGGCAGAAATATTTTCCCAGAGCAGAGATTACTGGTGTGGATATACAGGAAAGCTGCCGACAGTACAGTGCGGACAGGATAAAGGTGATTATTGCTGATTTGTCAGATGAGGCGGAGCTGGCCAAGCTACGTGATGTTCGACCGACAGTGATTGTGGATGATGCGTCGCACCTCTGGAGCCATCAGATTAAAGCGCTATTTAGCTTGTGGAATTGTCTGCCTCATGGTGGTGTATACATCATAGAGGATATGGAAACCTCTGTAAATCCGAAACAGGTATCAGGGTATGATGATTTCCCTGTGGATGCTTACGAGGTGTGCAGTAGAATTGCCAAAGTTACAATTAGTAAGGAGCCTGCGGATGATTCACCATATCGAAATGAGATTAATATCATAGGTATGGAGGCGGAGCTGGTGTCTGTTATGCATGGCAGTTGTGTGCTTATAAAAAGATAGGTGGGGAGAATGTGAGATTTAGCAGGGATGAATGCCTGTCTATTATAAAGATGTGGAACATATCAACAGACAGCAGGGTGCTATTGTTAGAACGTAATGATGAATTAAAGCAATGCATTGAAAACGAATATTTCGGGGCAATGGTGCATTGCTTGCGGGATGTAGGCATGGATAACCTGATTGCAGATATTTCTGTGCAAAATTGTTTTGCGTACAATATTGTGTTTGATGATGGTTATTTTCGCCGCAGTGGTTTTGATGGTAAAGAGATACGGGCAATAGGACTGCATTTGGCGCCTTATGGAAGCGTTTTATCTACGGCGTTTTCATGGGATGAGGTTATGGCTATTAATGATAATCTGTTTATGGAATGGTTTGGTGACATAACGTATCTGTGCAAAAAGAAGTTTGTGAATGCTTCAGAGGATGTGTATTTTGTAAAGTCAAGCTGCTGTAATGCCCAGGTAATTTGGCTGCAAAGCTACTACTCTAAGGATATCAGGCATATGCTGTCGGTTTTACTGACGCGGATTGAGTTTGATGTGGATGCTCAGGATAGTAAATTTAAGTTTTTGAAAGTATGCAGAGATCACAATATATCGGAAAAATATATCAGGTCATTTGTTTATTCTGCTTCTGTGGATTATGACAAGGTGTTCAAAGTTCTAGGGATGAAGGGATATGAATGATTTACGATAATAAAAAAATAGCAATTATTACATGCGTAAATAATGAGGCGATTTATAATGAGTCGTTGCTGTATATTGAACATCTAAACGTGCCTGAAGGCATGAGGATAGAGTTGATAGAGGTGCAGCAGGCTGAATCCATGGCATCTGGATATCAGGAGGCTATGGAAGGTTCGGATGCGAAATATAAGATATATATGCACCAGGATTGTTTTCCCTGCAATAAAAATTTATTGCAGGATATTGTGGCACTATTTAAATCTAATAGTTCTATTGGTGCGATTGGTGTGGCAGGCAGTGGTTCTTTAAAAACTGAAAAACCAGTGTGGTGGCGTAGCAAAGATAAATACGGTAAGATTTATACGAAAGAGGCAGATGAGTTCATAGAATTAAATGAATTTGGACAAATTGATGGTGAATATGTAAGTGTATCAGCTATAGATGGCGTATTTATAGCTACTCAGTATGATTTGCCTTGGCGGCATGATTTATTTGATGGGTGGCACTTTTATGACATATCGCAGACCAGGGAGTTCATTAATGCTGGGTATGATGTAATTATTCCGCGGCAGGTGACGCCTTGGATTATACATTTTACGGGAAGAAAAATAGTGGATGAAAGCTATAAACGATATATGGATATTTTTGTTGAGAACTATTATAAGTAGTTTATGGGAGAATAGCGGTGAGAAAAAATGTATTCTTGCAGAATATAGAGAAATTAAATTCTTTAATGAATGAAGGCAGATTTGCAGAGGGAATAGCTCTATGTCGGGCACTTTTGGCAGAGGTAAAAGCTCTGGATATACAAGCCGATAATGATAATGTTTGCCGACGATTGTATCAGATGAACGCTGCCATTGTCATTGAACAGGGGCATAAGGAACTGGCTGTGGAAGCTATTAAACTGCTGGATATATATGCTGATGACGCTTATTGCAATTTTTTAAAGGCTCGTTTGTACTGGCTTTTAGAGGAGCAGTTTCAAGCATTGCTGGCGTTGGAAAGCTACTACAAGATTACAGTTTCAGGTGACTCTTTATTTTTTGATAAAAATAGCAAATTATTTGCTTTGGATAGTAACATGCAGCAACGGGTATTGAACTTTTTAGGGCATATATATAAGTTTTTTTCAATGCCGGTTGTGGCGGCACAGTGCAGCTTTTGGGCTCAGGATGTAGTGAAAGATTTGCCTGTCAAATGGCAAGAGTATAGTAATTATTTATTTGATTTGCACTATCTGTTTATGAGCAAAGAAGATTATTTTCAGGCGCATGCTGGCTTTAATAAGCTATTCCAAGGTATTGATCAGTTTAAGCATGATAAAGAAAAACACATAGTGCACAAAAAAATAAAGATAGGCTATATTTCCTCTGATTTTCGTCAGCATGTTTGTTTGTTGTTTATATGGTCAATGCTCACGGCTTATGATAGAGGGTGTTTTGAAGTATATGTTTTTTCACGTTCTGTTGTGGAAGATGAGTATAGCAGTCTTATAAAGGAGCGTGTAGGGCATTGGTTCAATGTGTCAAGGCGTTCTATAGAGGATTCTGCCAGAACGATTTTTGAGCAGGAAATAGACATTCTTGTAGATTTGGCAGGTCATGCGTCAGGAAATGGTTTGCCTATAATGGCATATAAACCGGCTCCTGTGCAGGTTTGTGGTATTGGTTATTTTGCCACTACAGGTCTGCAGGCTGTGGATTATTTTTTGACCGATAAATATTTGGTAAATGAAAATACTCAGCAGTACTTCATAGAAAAATTGCTGATTTTACCTCATTCGCATTTTTGCTATACGCCACTAAATGATATGCCGACAGGTAGCAGGGATGCACCATGTAAAAAGAAGGGATATGTAACTTTTGGGAGTTTTAATAATCTCACAAAAGTGAATGATGAGGTGCTTTTGGCCTGGGCGAAGATTTTGCATCAGGTGCCTGGTTCACGGCTTATTTTGAAAGGCGATATGCTGGGAACTGCGGAAGGAGTGGAAATTATCAAGCAAAAACTACTTTCGCTTGATGTTGAAGAGGCACGTTTCGATTTACGCCCGTTTACTTTGCCGTATTTGGAGCAGTATTATGAGGTAGATATAGCACTGGATACTTTTCCATATCCAGGTGGCGGAACAACTTGTGATGCCCTTTATATGGGGGTGCCGGTGGTGACACTTGGAGATGGCAGCCATGGTGGCAATTTTGGCATCAGCCTGTTAAAAAATATTGGATTGGATGAGTGTTGTACTTGTAGCAGGCAGGAATATATTGAACGTGCGGTGTTGTTGGCATCAGATTATGAACTTCTGGATGCGCTCCATCGAGGACTGCGCAATATGATGGACAAATCGCCAGTTCTTGATAGCGATATGTATATGAGAGATTTGGAGGACGGATATAAGAAAATCTGGTCTGAGTATACGAGTTGAAAATAGTTGGCAGAGGTGAGGTTGGTATGAATGCTAAACAAAAAGTTTTTTCAACTATTATGTCCAGGATTGATTTGACAAAAAATAAAAAGTTGTTACTATGCTACTCAGATGTTTTTTTGTATAAGCAGATAAAAATCCACTATCCGGAAGCGGAGATAGATTTTTTGCAAAAAGAGGCTATAGCTGACTTTATGAATTGCATTGAAGTGCCTGAAGAAAATCGTTATGGCAATATTGTTGATATGGGGCTTTTGGAGGATTGTGGATGGCAATCAGGTTTGGTTCGGGCTATGGGGAGGCATTTATCTGATGAGGGTTGCTTTGTGTTTTGCTTTCAAAGTTCTGTTTTCGGGACATGTTCTGCGAAAAAACATATTTTTTCATATTTAGATATAGTACAGATTATGTATGAAAATTGGTTTGGACCTGGCGGCATGTTTGGCTTTGAACTAGATGGTAGTGTAGTCAATATTGCTAATTGGGGTGGAAACATAAAAAGGGATTTTCCTTTTTATATGGGCTTGGTGAGAGAATTTGATAGAGAAACAGATTGGTTGCAAAGCTTTTATTCAGATGATGTACGTTGGGAGTTGTCCTGTTTGATAAGCCGGATAGAATATGGTATTGATACAGCAGAAAGTTTGGCCAGGTTAGTAGATTTGTGTCGTACTGAATCAATATCAGCCGCATATCTTGCGCGTTTTATGCGCTCAGCTGCCTGCCATGTTGCTGGAATGGAAAAGATTTTTCAAGAGGCAGGTGTACTAGGTGGAAGATAGTATTCTGTATGATGAGCATAAGATAAGTATAATTTCATGCGTAAATGATGAAAAAATGTATGATGAGGCTTGCTTATATCTGGAACATTTGAATATTCCTATCGGTATGGAGGTAGAGCTTATCGCTGTGCGTGGAGCGGAATCAATGGCAGGCGGTTATCAGGAAGCGATGCTTTCATCAAATGCTAAATATAAAGTATATATGCATCAGGATGTTTTTTTGACAAATAAGGATATATTGCTAGAACTTGTGGATATATTCCAGTCTGATGCTTCAGTGGGGTTGATAGGACTCATAGGGGCTGAAAAGCTTGTAGCTGATACTCCTTGTTGGTGGATTGGCACAAAGGAGTGTGGCGCTATTGCTGCCAAGGAGGCGCCGGAAAAAACTATGTGTGCAGTATGTGGTGTTGCAAAAGGATTGTATATGGATGTGGAAGCAATAGATGGTGCTTTTATGGCTACTCAGTATGACGTGACTTGGCGGTCGGATTTGTTTAAGGGCTGGCATTTTTATGATACTTCCCAAACTTTTGAGTTTGCGAGGGCTGGATATAGGACCGTTATTCCCAGGCAGACAGAGCCATGGTTCATTCATTTTAATGGCAGGAAATTTCCTGGGAAAGATTACGAAGATGCGATGATGGTATTTATACGAAACTATAAGTGATATGTATGAACACAGTACAAGCATAGTGGGATATTGTAGCTATGAGTATAACTCGTGAGGCGTGACATGAATAATAAAAGAATTATAATTTTTGATGTAGCTGGTCGGCATCCAGCTTTACATTCCATTGTTTGTGGTATTGTAGATGGTTTTAGAGCATTGGATGAGGATGTATATTATTGTGATTGTAAAAATATAGACCATCTGTGTTCTGTACAAGACTTTCTGAATAAAGGTGAAGTAAAATTTTGTCTTGGTTTATATGGCATGGGGATGGAATGGAATATAGAGGGAGAGGATCGTTTTTTTATTTGTGATAAGTATGATATTCCGCATGTGTCAGTTATGTTGGACTTGCCATATAATAGGTGTGCAACAGGTTATGATATAAAATGTGAAAAGCATATTATTACTGTACTGGATTATACTGCTATTGATTATTTAAAATATGCTTATCCGGATAAGTCTGATAGAGTTTTGTTTTTGCCCTTGGCAGGCATGGCGGCAGAGGGGAAGTATGATATTTTTTCAGCGGATAAAAAATATGACGTGTCTTATGTGGCATGTCCATGGATGTATAATTGGTATCGAGAAGGAAGCAAGCGACCTTGGCATAATAATGGTACGAATAAGTATATAACTGCCATTTTAGATGATGTGGCCGATTACCTTGAGACTAATACAGAAAATGTCTGGTCGGCCCTGAAGTTGGTTTTACGGGAAAAGGGATTTGAGGGAGATGGTTATTTACGGCAGATGATGCCATTTTGTTGGGATTTATTGCTTTATATAAAAACTTGGCGCAGGATAAAAGGCGTGGAAATGTTGGTAAAAAATGATGTTAGAGTGGATGTTTTTGGTTCCGGGTGGGAAATTGTACCATTTGCTGATAAGTTGAGCTTGCATGGAGATATTTCCTATGGGGAAACATTGCAGGTGTATGCTCAATCAAAAATTTTATTTCAGGATGCAGGTGAGTTTAATCACGGAGCTAATGACAGGACATTTAATGCCATGCTGAATGGTGCTGTGCTGGTAACGGAATATAGCAAGTATCTGGATGATAATTTTGTGAATGGGCAGGATTTGTTTATGTATGATTGGAAAAATGGTGAAAAGCAGGTGGAGGTCATACATGAGCTTTTGAATGATGATTGTCGTAGGCTGGCGATGGCAGTAAATGCGTATGGCAAGGCTGATAAGAATCACAGATGGAAAAATCGCGTACAACAGATTTTATTGGCGCTGAATTTATTGTATGACATAGAATTGAAGTAGTTGGTGGTATGGTATGCCTTGTCAAAAGCTTTTGGCTGGATTGTATAATCATGCATTGGAATTATATCAGTCAGGTGGTCATAATGAGGCGTTAAAGATATTGGATGAGCTTCAGCAGATGACAGCAGTATGGCTGAGGCCTTTTTTGCTGAAGGCTTATGTGCTGCGTAAAATGGATTGTCCGCTAAAAGAGTTGCAGGTTCTATATGAGCTGCTGGCTCAGGCGGAGCGGATGGAGAATGTTAGTGAAAGTGACAATGACATGGGGGCCGAGGCCTGGAGCATGCTGGGGGAGGTTCTGACTAAGCTGGGGGAATGCAGATTAGCGGTGGATGCCTTTTTGCAATCCTCTCGTATGGAACGTGATATAAAGAAAAAACGTGAGGAATATAGCAATGCCATCTTTGTAGCAAATTATTGCAGTGACATTTCTGATGGGCGTTGGCAAGAGTTGTATGCCGGTTACAGACAGCTTTTGCAGGAGATAGTGCCTTTGGAATTGCCTTTGGCGGGGCAGGGCAGACATGGGCATATAAAAATTCGGGTGGGATATTTGTCGGCGGATTTGCGCAGTCATCCGGTGGCGTATTTTTTGCGCCCTTTGTTAGAGTTTTATGACAGGGAGCATTTTCAGGTTTTTCTGTATAGGGCTAATGCAGATGCAGATGGTGTTACAGAACAGTTGCAGGGCTGGGCGGATTGTACAAGGTATATAGCTGATATGGATGATGAAGAAGCGGCTCGGCAGATTGCAGCTGATGAAATTGACATACTGGTGGATTTGTCAGGGCACACCAAGGGAAATCGCCTGCCGGTACTTGCCTATAGGCCAGCCCCAGTGATTTTGTCAGGCATAGGTTATTTTAACAGTCTTGGCATGTATACGGATGGCTTTTTGTCTGATGTCTATTGCAGTAAGCAGGGAATACATCCTGCTTTTACAGAGAAGTGTTTGTGTTTGCCCCATACGCATTTTTGTTACAGTCCGTTTGGGAAAATTCCAGTCATAAATGAGCGAATGGCCTGGGAAAGAAATGGCTATGTGACATTTGGCTGTTTTAATAATTTCAGCAAGGTGACAGATGAAATGCTTTTGGTATGGAAGGAAATTTTAGGTCGCTGTCCAGACAGTCACTTGCTGTTGAAACATAAATTGTTTGATAGTGAGGAGGGCAGGCAGTGGACTTTGCATAGATTGCAGAAGCTGGAGCTGCCTGTGGAGCGCATAGATTTCCGAGGCTTTTCGGCAGATTATTTGCATGAGTACAATGATGTTGATATTGCACTGGATACATTTCCATATACAGGTGGTTTGACTACCATAGAGTCATTGTTGATGGGAGTGCCAGTAATCAGTATGTATGGTAGTCGTCATGGCACGCGGTTTGGCTTGAGTTTCCTTAGCAATATCGGTCTGACGGAGCTGGTAACGGATAACAGGGATACGTATATAAAGCTGGCAGCAGGTCTTGCAGAAGATAAGGATTTGATGGCAGTACTGCATGGAAGTTTGCGTAGCATGGTGCAGAAATCCCCCCTGATGGATGGTGTTGGTTACTGCAGAGATATAGAGCGGATGTATATAGAGTTTCTATAATTCTTTTATTAGTGGTCATAATATTATTTAGATAACAGTAGTAGCTCCTCTGTGGGGACAGGGGGATTGCAATGGTGATACAAAGGGCGTGGTCAGTATATGCAAGAAAAAAGTATTTTGGTGTATGGTGTTTCCAAATGGCACCCAGCTTTGCGATTTATTGGAGAAAGCCTGGCAGAAGAATTTAAGTTATTGGGATACAATGTGGTGTATTGTGACTGTAACGCCAATGATAGTTTTAAAAGCAGCATGCAGTTGTTGAATTCTGGGAAGATTGCTTTTAGTGTAGGATTGTTCGCTTTGGGGGTGGAATGGGGAAGTAACGGGCAGATGGTATATCCCTATAGTCAGATAGATATACCGCATGTATCTGTTATGCTTGATATGCCATATAGTAAATATGCAAAGGGATATTCGTCGAAGTGTAAAAATCATATTGTTACCGTGATTGATAAAACTGCTGTGGAATATATAAAAATGATGTATCCTGATAAGAGTGAAAATGTATTGTTTTTGCCTTTAGCTGGCGCGGCAAATGATTCAGAAATTGATATTTTTGAAATTGATAAAAAATATGATGTGGCGTATATATCAGGTATATGGTCTTATGGTGGAAATCATGAATTTATAAAGCGGAAATGGCATGAGTCGAGGTATAACAGGCATATTTCTCTTATTCTTGACGATGTGGCTGATTATTTAGAATGCAATGCAGATAGTGTGTATACTGCTTTCAAATATGTATTGGAAGCACGTGGATTATACGGCGAGGAGTATCTTCGAAAATTAACTCCTTATTTCTGGGATATGCTTTTTTATACAAAGGTATGGCGTAGGATAAAAGGTCTGGAGCTTTTAGTGAAAAATGATATTCAGGTTGATGTATTTGGCGATGGATGGGAACAGGTTCCGTTCGCAGAGCGACTAAGGTTGCATAGAAGTGTTACCTATGAGGACACTTTACGTATTTATGCTCAATCAAAGATTTTATTTCAGGATGCAGGCGAGTTCAACCATGGAGCCAATGACAGGACGTTCAATGCGATGATGAATGGTGCTGTGCTGGTAACGGAATATAGCAAGTATCTGGATGATAATTTTGTGAATGGACAGGATTTGTTCATGTATGATTGGCAGAATGGCGAAAATCAGGTGAAGGTTATTCATGAGCTTTTGGCAGATGACTGCCGCAGATTGGCAGTTGCTGTAAATGCTTATGGTAAGGCAAGCAGATTTCATACCTGGCGCAATCGCGCTCAAACAATTCTGGAAGCGGTGCATTTGTTGTATGACAGGGATAGATAATATACATTTCTAATTAAATAAATCAGTTATTTTTTATTAATAATTGCTATCATTGTTCCGATAATAAAGCTGTAGAGTGACAACCTATGGGCGTGGAGTGATTGCAATGGTAATTTTTAATAATATGGCGGCGATGTCTGCCTTGAATGAAACAAACCGCAATACCGGCAAGCTGGGGAAGGTGCTAAAGCAGGCTGTTTCTGGGATGCGGATCAATTCGGCTGGAGATGATGCTTCCGGATATAGTATTTCGGAGAGGATGCGCGTAAAGATTCGCGCTTTGGGGCAGTGCAAGGAGAATTCTGCCAAGGGGCAGGATTTGATTGATACCGCTTTAGCTGCGGTGGATCAACAGGTAAATATAATGAAGCAGGTCAAGACAATTGCCCTGCGTGCTACTGATGGTACTTATACAGATAAGGATCGCAATAATTTACAAAAGGAGCTTTCTCAGCTACTGGATCAATCTGAGGAGATTTCGCATACACAGTTTAATGGCATACACTTGCTTGACCAGAAAACGATTAGCCATGTTACCAAATGGTTTGATTCAGATGTACCATATAGACCAAATCTTAACAATACACCTGTTATTGCAGATGCGGCAACAGGTGATTATGATGTACCTATAGGAAGCTATGTTGATATTTCTTTGCCAGTGTATGATCCGAATACACCTGTTCAAGGTAGCTCCTTGACAAGTTTGCCGTCAGTTGGCAGCTGGGTGTGGGATGATGCTGCCGGAGGACCAGCGGAGGTAGTTCAGAATCCGAATGATAATTCATTGCATTTGGGTTCTGTTTCAGGTACGCTGATTGAAGTTGCTGGGTTTCAAAATCCTCCTGGTACTGCAAATGCTACGTCTACAAATGTTTCGGCTGTTTCACTGCAGCAGATAACCAACAGCCCGGCTGACGGTACTAGTATCGCCTTGAGTGGGCAATATCCGCCTTTACCTACAGGCATTTTTTCTTTTGCAACAAATCCTTATACCAATAATCCGGCATATAAATTAAACGGTTCTAATGGCACATATAATTACATCGCGGAGGTAGATCTTAGTGCCTTGAGTTCCTCTGTTGCTGATATTCCAAAGGGGTTAGATGGATTGGGCTTTTCACTGAAGTGCAAGGGAACGCCGTGTGATCAGTTTGTGACGGTTATGTTTGATGCAACAGTTAGTGATACCAAGTTTTATGAAGGTTCTACCGGTAATCCAAAGCCCATGTGCTATGTAATTGGTGTCAGCAATGTATCTAATGTGCCAAGCCTGGAGGAATCTTTGGGGGCGGCAATTTTTAATGGTATAAATGCCGTCACACCTGCTGGAGGAACTGGCGCCGTTCTACCGTCTGGTTCTGATGCATCTACCACGATTGCTTCCAAACATAATATAAAGCTTAATTATTATAGTGCAACTGGCAAATTGGCTATAACTAAGGATGGGCCGGGTATGGTTTTGATGAATGGCATTATGGGTGAAATAAAGTATGATATAGGATTCAAGCCTGAACAGAAGATGTATTTGCAGACTGAGGATAAAGGCAGCCAAAATACGAAGATTTATCTCCAAAATACGACGAATGCTATGTTGTTTCCCAAGACTTCTGATAGCTGGGATATTGATCCCAAAAACGAGGATTATCCTGATGAATGGCCAAAAGGTTATGAAAATCTTAGTGATGCGCAGAAAAGGGTAAAGTGGAAAAATGAAGTTTGGCGTTATCCGGATAAGCTGGTAACATCTGATTTTGACAATTGCGTTAGCAGTTATGAGAATGCTAATAAGTTTTTGGATAATGTTGACCAGGCTATCAAGTATTTGCTGGATGTGAGTACAACCTTGGGCGCTCAGTCAAGCCGCCTTGATTATACTAAGGATAATATTGTGGTCATGCAGGAAAATACAACTGCCGCTGAGTCAGTTCAGAGGGATGCGGATATGGCCAAGGTTGCCATGGAGCAGGCAAAATACAACCTTCTACAGCAGGCCTCCCAGTCTATGCTTGCCCAGGCCAATCAGAATCCCAACGGGGTGCTGAGCCTGTTGCAGTGATTATTGATTTATATTGTTTTTTGCGGTCTTTAGTGAAAGGCCGCAATTTTCAATTTCAGAAATATGTTAGATTGCAGTATAAAATATTTCCCAATTAACTGTTTTTCTGTTAGAATATACTCAATAGGACATGGAAAATGTTTATACAGCTGTGCGAATTTGTAAACCCTGCAGGGGAGGGCTTGCGATGAAAATAAACAATAACATGGGGGCAATGTTTGCCCTGAATGAGCTTAACCGTAATGGAAATAAGCTGGGCAAGGCGGCGAAAAGGGCTGCATCAGGCATGAGGGTAAATTCAGCCGGGGATGATGCGTCAGGCTACAGCATATCGGAAAAAATGCGTGTGCAGCTGCGGGCATTATCGCAGAATATCGAGAATGTGCAGACAGGGCGCAGTATGATGGCCATTGCAGAGGGCGGTATTCAGGAGATTATTGAAAACCTTCGCTATCTCAAGGAAAAGGCGATTAATGCCGCCAATGATACCAATACGGACAGTGACAGGGCGATTATCCAGAAGGAGGTTGATCAGCGGCTGAATCAGATTGACGATATAGCTGCTCAGACCAACTATAATGGCAAATATTTGCTAAATGGTGACTACAAACAAATAAAGCCCCATGCTCAGTCAGCCATTGTGGCAGATGGCAGGGATAGCAAAATTCGTCAAAACACGGTGACAAATCTGCTGGGTGCTTTTTCTGTTGTGGGTTCTACCATGGCAGCTGGTGGCGGCAATGTCCTTGGTTATTATGACCCGCCGGACTCGTACACTTGGAAGGAGCTGACGGCAACTCAGAGCTTCACCGCTACTGATACTGCCAGGGATGCCAAGGCTGATGGCAAGCTGAAGGTGGATTTTTCAGCTGCGACGGTGGCAGGGGGAGGGGTGTCTTATCCGCAGAGTTTTGACGGACAGGGCTTTGCCATAGGCTGTACCGCGTGCGAATCCTTTGTAAATATCATTTTTGATGCCACTAAATCTGTGGGTGAGTCCTCTGTAGAATTTGAGGAGGTATGGGCAGACGGCGCGGATGCTTTGAATTCCTACCAATATATTATCGGCATTAAGGGCGTGAACGATGCTGCCGGGTTGTCAAAGGCTTTTTTTGATGGAGTAACTGCGGCCAACAACAATAATGGTTCAGGCTATACGCAAAATGTAGCAGGAGAGGCCTATCTGGGCTATCCGTGGGGGTGGACGCACAATATGCGCCTGTCTTATGATGCTGCTGATGGCTCCTGCTATCTCATTCGTGAGGTGGGCAACAATTATGATGCGAATTATGGCACAACGACCAATTATGACTGGCTCTTTTATGATAAGGGTTCAATCGTATCAGAGGTCATGCCGTTGGAGGGGGATGACACAGCAGGCAGTGGTGCGTATAAGTCCTCTGGGCTGGTCATTCAGTCCGGACAGCAGGCATCTGACAATACACGCTTTTTTATCAATGATATGCATACGAAGAAGCTGGGAATTGCTGATTTGCAGATGACTACCCGGCATAAGGCTGTAAACGCTATTAGCAAGGTAGATACCGCTATTCGGCATGCCCTTGATGAAAATACCCGTATTGGTGCTTATCAGGCACGTTTGCAGGAAACAGAGGCCAATCTGGTAATCGGTAATGAAAATACTACGGCGGCTGAGTCTGTTATCCGGGATGCGGATATGGCAAAAACCATGATGGAGTATGCCAAATATAATATTTTACAGCAGGCCTCCCAGTCTATGCTGGCTCAGGCCAATCAGACCCCCAATGGGGTGCTGAGCCTGCTGCAGTGACTGGTGTTGCCATCGCTATTAATTTTTTATGGTTTTCAGATTTTTGGACGCACATTCTATATGGATGTGCGTTTTGTGATATAATGGATTTGTATGGAATATCTGGCTGGCAGGATAGCGTTGTATGCTTTCAGCAGCTTTGATGCCGGGCGCATCAGGAAGTATGGCTTTGCCTTTGAAGGGAAAAATGTGTTGATTGGCAGCTGCTGAGTGTTTTGCAAGATATGGATATTGAGAGGTTATTTCGTTTTGGGGAGGTGCCTGCTGTGCGTCGCTTACCGCTGGGAATAGATAATTTCAGGGAATTGATTGAGGATGAATATTATTTTGTCGATAAGACATATTTCATAAAGGATTTACTGGATACCAGGGCAAAGGTCACCTTGCTCACCCGGCCGCGGCGTTTTGGCAAGACCTTGACCCTGAGCATGCTGAAAGAATTTTTTGATGTGAACTCTGCCGATAGCAGGCTTTTTGATGAACTGTCAATTTCCAGGTCAGGAAAAAAATATATGGGGCGGCAGGGAAAATACCCGGTGATATTTATTTCCCTGAAGGATGTAACGAGAGGTGATTATCAGGCGGCTTTACGCAGTGTGTGTGATAAAATATCTGATTTATATTTTGAATATAGTTTTTTGTCTGATTCTGTTGCCCTGGCAGAACGGGAGAAGATGTATTTTAAATCTATATGCGATATTGATAAAGAGGAAATGTATGGCCTTGAAAAATGGGGGAAGAGCCTGAAATGCTTGACGATGTATCTCTACAAGCATTATGGCATAAAACCCATTGTTCTCATTGATGAGTATGATGCGCCTATACAGGCAGCATGGGAAGATGGCTATTATGATGCGATGATGATGTTTATGCGGCAGTTTTATAGCGAAGTGCTGAAGACTAACGAGGCTTTGGAATTCGCTGTTCTTACAGGAGTTCTCAGAGTGGCCAAGGAGAGTATTTTCAGCGGGCTGAACAATCTGCGTGTCTGCACCGTGCTTTCAGAGGCATATAGCGATGTTTTTGGTTTTACTCATGAGGAGGTCGCGAAGCTTGCCGATGCTTTAGGTCGGCATGATAAATTGGCGGAAATTCAGGAATGGTACGATGGCTACAATTTTGGCGGTCAGGAAATATACAATCCTTGGTCTGTGATTCAGTATTTTCAGGAGAACTGTCGTCCAGCGGCTTATTGGGTAAATACATCTGCCAATGGTATTATCAGGAAAATGATGCAGCGTGTTGGCAGAAAAGTTGAGGGGGAGTTAAATCAGCTTATGCAGGGCAATGTTGTATCTAAGAATGTCAATGAAAGTATTATATATGAGGCTATAGGCAGTAATGCAGATGATTTTTACACATTGCTGCTGACAACAGGATACTTGAAGGCGGTTTCCATAGAGCCGGATTCATTTGGTGAGAAGGTTGCCTTGAAAATACCCAATAGAGAAATTTATAATCTGTTTCGTGTAGAGATTGTTCGTTATATGACCGGTTATCGAGGCGTTAGTGATGTCATGGATATGCTTAATAGTATGCTGGCGGGCAATCAGGATGATTTTGAAATGAATCTTGAGGTGATATTGCGAAATTATGTCAGCTACCACGATGCAGCTGATGGTGAGAGCTTTTATCACGGCATGATGCTGGGCTTTTGCGTGCTGCTGAAGGATACGCATATTGTGGAGTCGAATCGGGAAGGTGGCTATGGCAGGTTTGACCTGGCACTGATTCCTAGAAATGATCAGCAGTATGGCGTGATTTTGGAGTTCAAGAAGGCCGGGACTGAGTTGCAGCTGGAGGAAAAAGCCTGGGAGGCATTGGAGCAGATTGAAAAGCTAGCGTATAATAGTGAGTTTGAGAAGCGGCAGATAACTAAGATATGGAAATACGGCATTGCTTTTTGTGGCAAGAAGGTATGCCTGATAAGTGATTAGACAGTAAATGGGTAGTGAGCAGGAAGGCGGGTGACGCTAATGGCAAGGGCAATAGCTGTTGGTGAGCAGGATTTTGTCAAGATTCGGGAAAACAATTACTTTTATATCGATAAAACAGGATTTATTGCTGATTGGTGGCGTGGTGCGGACAATACCACGGCTGTCATGCGGCCGCGGCGTTTTGGCAAGACGCTGAATATGAGCATGATGCGGGCATTTTTTTCTGTGGAGTACCAGGGCAGGGGGGCTGAGCTGTTTGGCGGTCTGAAGGTATGGCAGGATGAGGAGATGCGCAGGCTGCAGGGAACATATCCTGTGATATTTGTTAGTTTTGCCGGGCAGAAAGCGGATAATTATGCTGATATGATGCAGAGCATGAAGATGCTTGTTGCGGACATTTTCAAGGATTATGATTTTCTCATCAAGGATGATGTGGATTTTATGGATGACTCAGATAGGGAGTTTTATCGGAAAATTCGCTGGGAGGAGGGGAATATTGCAGTTGCCCTGCACAAATTATCCAAATGGCTGCGGCAGTATTATGGCAAGAAGGTTATTATCCTGCTGGACGAGTATGACACGCCTATGCATGAGGCCTTTGCCGGGGGATATTGGGCGGAGCTGTCAGGCTTTATGCGGCAGTTTTTCAATGCTACCTGTAAGACCAACGAAAATATGGAACGGGCCCTGATGACAGGTATTACCAGGGTGGCCAAGGAATCAATCTTTTCGGACTTAAATCATCTGGTGATTGTTACCGTGCAGTCTGATGATTATGCTGATGCCTTTGGCTTTACGGAGCAGGAAGTGTTTGCCGCTATGGACGAATACGGGCTGGCGGATAAGGCTATTGTTAAGCAATGGTATGATGGCTTCACCATTGGCAGTCACCATGACATATATAATCCATGGTCAATCATCAATTATCTGGACAGGAAGGGCAGGCTGGAATGCTATTGGGCAAATAGCAGCGGCAATGGACTGGTAAGCCAGCTGCTGCAGTCCGGCTCGGCGGAGCTGAAAAAGCAGTTTGAGGTGCTGCTGCAGGGGAACAGCCTTGAGTCGGAGATAGAGGATCAGGTAGTTTTTGCGGATTTAAATGATAGTATATCCTCTGTCTGGTCGTTGTTTTTGGCCAGTGGCTATCTTACCGGGGAAAAGATAAAGCTGCTGGAGGAAGGGCATTTTCTTTGCAGGCTGCGAATTACCAACAAGGAAACCAGGATTATGTTTGAAAGACTGGTGAGCAGATGGTTCAGGCGGCGTGGTGAAGAATACTATAATGAGTTTATCAGGTATATGCTGCAGGGCAATGTACAGGCAATGAATGACTATATGAACAGGATAGCGTTGTATACCTTCAGCAGCTTTGATGCCGGGCGGCATCCGTCAGAGGAAACAGAGCCGGAACGTTTTTATCATGGGTTTGTGCTGGGGCTGATGGTGGATTTAAAGGACAGGTATGTGATTACCTCCAATCGGGAAAGCGGCTATGGCAGATATGATGTTATGCTGGAGCCAAGGCATGCTGATGTGGATGCCGCTATCATTCTGGAATTTAAGGTTTTTGATAAATATGGTGAGAAATCTTTGGAGGAAACAGTTCAGTCCGCCCTGCAGCAGATTGAGGAAAAGCAGTATGCTGCCGCCTTGGAAGCGAAGGGGATTGATGCCGCTCGCATCAGGAAGTATGGCTTTGCCTTTGAAGGGAAAAATGTGCTGATTGGCAGCTGCTGAGTGTTTGGTCAGATATAGATAGGTTATCTGCATATAACTGTACATTGAATACAAACAATAATGTATTGACAGTTGTAAACATGTAAACTATAATAGTTTCATTAGCGTACAGCGGCTGAAAAGTATCTGAAATGGATAAAAACATGAAAAAGTATACTTTTCCACTGAAAATGACTAATAATAGGAGGAATGAATATGTTTTTTAGCAAAAAGCTTCGTCTGGCAAGTGCGTGTTTGGGTGTTGCCATGCTGGGCAGCGTGTTTGCCGGCTGTGGCAGCGATGCAGGCTCCGGTGATACCATCAAGGTTGGTGCCAACATTGAGATGACCGGTAATCAGGCCAATTACGGCAAGGCCGGACTTGAGGGCCTGAAGCTGGCTATCAAGGAGGCCAATGATGCTGGCGGCATCAACGGCAAGCAGATTACCCTGGTGGAGGCTGATACCAAGTCCGAGGCTGCCGAGGCCGTAAATGCGGCAACCAAGCTGATTTCTGATGACCAGGTAAAGGTTATTGTGGGTCCTGCTGTAACTGCCAATGTTATTGCAGAGTCCCAGGTGGCTACTGACAATAAAATTCCTGTAATTGGCTTTGCAGCTACCAACCCTGATGTAACCGTTGAGAATGGCCAGGTTAAGCCTTTCATTTTCCGCAGCTGCTTCATTGACCCGCAGCAGGGTACCGTAATGGCTCAGTTTGCTACTCAGGAGCTGAAGGCAAAGACCGCAGTTCTGTACATCGATTCCAGCTCCGACTACTCCAAGAGCCTGGGCAAGGTGTTCAAGGAGACCTTTGAGGCTGCCGGTGGCAAGGTAGTCATGGAGGAGGCCTTCCTGGCCAAGGATCAGGACTTCAAGGCTGCCCTCACCAAGATCAAGGGTGCCAATGCAGATGTAATCTTCGTTCCTGCTTATTATGAGGAAGTGGGCAAGATCGTAAAGCAGGCTCGCGAGATCGGCATTACCTCCGCTATGCTGGGTACTGACGGCTGGGATGACCCGAAGGTTGCCGACATTGCCGGTGCTGCCGCTCTGAACAACACCTTCTTCTCCACCCACTACTTTGCAGAGGATCCGGGTGCCAAGAGCTTTATTGATGCCTTCAGCAAGGAGTATGGTCATGCACCTAACGTATTCGCAGCTCTGGGCTACGATGCCGGCAAGCTGCTGGTAGATGCCCTGAAGCGCGCTGGCAGTGATGATCCTGAGGCTATCCGCAAGGCTCTTGAGGAGACCAAGGACCTGCAGGTGGCTACTGCCAAGATTACCATGGACCCTGCAACCCATAACCCGATCAAGGATGCTATCATTATCCAGAATGTTGATGGCAAGTATGTGTTCAAGGGCAGGATTGCTCCAAGCAAATAATTTGCAGCAAATAACTTGCGGCAGAATCGGCTTTGCGGCTGATTGACTTGCAGCATAATCAGCTTTGCGGCTGATTGATTAATGACAGTTGAGAGGTCACGTTTAGTGCGGCGTAAGCACTTCCTGTGACCTCTTTTCTCAGTTTTTGGGATATTATTTACTTTATATTTTTAAAATTAATTTGCTTAATTAGATTGATTTGCTTAATTAAGTTTCGCGGAGGAATTTTTATGGATTTTTCTCATCAGTTTGTCCAACAGCTGATAAATGGTGTCTCCCTGGGCAGCATTTATGCACTGATTGCGTTGGGCTATACTATGATTTATGGCATTATCAAGCTGATAAACTTCGCCCATGGTGATATTTACATGGTTGGCGCCTATATCGGCTTTTTTGCCGTGACCGTTACCGGGCTGTCTATTGTACCGGCGTTGCTGATTTCCATGGTGGTGACAGCCCTTTTGGGTATGCTGGTGGAGCGGCTGGCATACAAGCCACTGCGCCATGCGCCCCGTATTTCGGTGCTGATTACCGCCATCGGCGTGTCCTTCTTTTTGGAGTATGCCACTATGTATTTTGTTACCCCTACACCGAGGACCTTCCCGGAGGTTATGCCAAGCATTGCCTTCAACGTGGGGCCTTTTATCATTAACGGCCAGCAGATGCTGATTATGGGCATCACATTGGTGCTGATGCTGGTGCTGACCTATATTGTCCAGAAGACCAAGCTGGGCAAGGCCATGCGGGCCGCTTCCTTTGACGTGGAGACGGCACAGCTCATGGGCATCAATGCGGACAGGGTAATCTCCTTTACCTTCTGCATCGGCTCTGCCCTGGCGGCTGCCGCCGGTGTGCTGGTAGGCGTTTACTACAATTCCATTGACCCGCTGATGGGCATTATGCCGGGCCTGAAGGCTTTTGTGGCGGCGGTGCTGGGCGGTATCGGCATCCTGCCGGGTGCTGTGGCAGGCGGCATCATCCTGGGCGTGATTGAGGCGCTGGTGTCCGGATTTATTTCCTCCACCTTCCGTGATGCGGCAGCCTTTGCGATTTTGATTCTGGTGCTGCTGTTCAAGCCATCGGGCTTGTTTGGCAAGAATACCCGTGAGAAAGTGTAGGTGACAGGATATGAACTTAATGCGTAAAAATGATTTAATTATGCTGGGCCTGTCACTGGTGCTGTTTGCTGTGCTGCAGGCATTGATTAGTACCCGTGTACTCAGCTCCTTCTGGGAACTGAATCTGATTGTTATCGGCATCAACGTGATTATGGCTGCCAGCCTGAACCTGATTAACGGCTATACGGGGCAATTTTCCCTGGGACATGCGGGCTTTATGGCGGTAGGCGCCTATACCGGCGTGGTGATGACCTCTTACTTCCACCTGCCGTTTATCGCAGCCCTGCTGGCCGGTGCCGTGCTGGCAGGTATCCTGGGCTTTCTGATTGGACTGCCTACCCTGCGCCTCCGGGGCGATTACCTGGCTATTGCCACCCTGGGCCTGGGTGAGATTATCCGCATCGTGATCATGAACATGGATTATGTGGGGGGCGCCGCAGGCTTCAAGGGCATCATCCACCACACCAATTTTGCCTGGGTATTTATGGTGATGCTCTTTACCCTGTTTTTTATCAAAAATTTTGTCAATTCCTCTCATGGCCGTGCCTGCATTGCCATCCGCGAAAATGAGATTGCGGCGGAGGCTATGGGCATCAACACCACCAAGTACAAGGTAATGGCGTTTACTATCGGTGCCGCCTTTGCCGGTGTGGCAGGAGGCCTCTTTGCCCATAATTTCTACATCATCAATCCGGGCTCCTTTACCTTCCTGGCGTCCTTCAACTACCTGATTATGGTAGTTATGGGGGGCCTTGGCTCCATTACCGGCTCCATTGCCGGTGCCTTTGTGGTGACCTTTATTTCGGCGGCTTTGGCAGCATGGCCGGAGTTCCGCATGATTATTTATGCCCTGGCGCTGATTTTGCTGATGTTCTATCGTCCTCAGGGACTGTTTGGCTACATGGAGGTTACCAGCATGGGTATCTTCCGCCGGATTTTCAAAAGGGGGCGTGAATCATGAGCGAGGCTTTGCTGAAGGCGGAGAATGTCTCCATCGTGTTTGGCGGCTTGAAGGCTGTTTCTGATTTTGATTTTTACATTAATAAGGGTGAGCTGGTGGGGCTGATTGGCCCTAATGGTGCAGGCAAGACTACGGCATTCAATTTGATTACCGGCGTGTACCAGCCGACTACCGGCAGTATTGAGTTTGCTGGCAAGAGCATTGTGGGCAGGAAGCCTTATGAGATTACCCAGCGGGGCGTGGCCCGTACCTTCCAGAATATTCGCCTGTTCTCCGAGCTGAGCGTGCTGGATAATGTAAAGATTGCCTTTCATTCCCATGTGAAGTACGGCCTGGCGGAGTCTGTTTTCCGTGTAGGCAGGTATTTTGGGGAGGAAAAGCAGATTGAGGAGGAGAGCCTGAAGCTTTTGAAAATCTTCAAGCTGGATGGCAAGGCGGATGAGCAGGCCAAGAATCTGCCCTATGGCGCCCAGCGCCGCCTGGAGATTGCCCGTGCCCTGGCGGCAAAGCCGAAGCTTTTGCTTCTTGATGAGCCGGCTGCCGGCATGAATCCTCAGGAGACCAAGGAGCTGATGGAGATGATCAGCTGGATACGGAAGGAATTTGGCCTGACGGTGCTGTTGATTGAGCATGACATGAGCCTGGTCATGGGCATCTGCGAGCGGATTTATGTGCTGGAGTACGGCATGATTATCGCCACCGGCACGCCTCAGGAAATTCAGCGCAATCCTGAGGTTATCAGGGCATACTTAGGCGGGGAGGCTTGATGGAACAATGGGAACTATGCTAAAGATTAATGACATCAATGTCTTTTATGGGGCAATTCACGCCATCAAGGGTGCTTCCCTGGAGGTCAACGAGGGGGAAATCGTTACCCTGATCGGTGCCAATGGTGCAGGCAAGTCTACTATCCTGCGCACCATTTCCGGCCTTTTGAAGCCCAAGGAGGGCAGCATTGAGTTTGAGGGCAGGGATATTGCCGGGCTGCCTGCCCATGAGATAGTGAAGTGCGGCATTTCCCAGGTGCCGGAGGGACGGCGGATTTTTGCGGAGATGACCGTGCTGGAAAACCTTGAGCTGGGGGCTTTTACCCGGAAGGACAAGGATGGCATCAAGGAAGATATGGAGATGGTGTTTAACCGCTTTCCACGGCTGAAGGAGCGCATCAGCCAGCTGGCAGGCACCTTGTCAGGCGGCGAGCAGCAGATGCTTGCCATGGGGCGCGCCCTCATGAGCCGTCCGCGGCTGCTGCTTCTGGACGAGCCGTCCATGGGACTGGCGCCGCTCCTTATCAAGGAGATTTTTGCCATCATTCAGGATATCAACAAGGCTGGCACTACGGTGCTTTTGGTAGAGCAGAATGCCAACATGGCACTGTCCATCGCCCATCGCGCCTATGTGCTGGAAACCGGCCGCATCACCCTCAGCGGTGATGCCAAAGAACTGGCCGCCAGCGAGGATGTCAGGAAGGCATACCTGGGCGGCTGATGGATTTTATTTTATGTCGTTGCACAAATTTGCTTTGTGTAGTATAATTTAGTAAAGATGAGGCAGGACGTGTGCCTGCCTTGTGGCTGGTTTTTGTGCTTTGCCGCGGAGTGCAGGAGCCTATAGCCTTGTCAGGTAGGCGTGTTGATCCATAAGGCGGCTAGGAGTTTCCGAAGCGAAATACACGCATTGTCAATACAGCCCAGGTTTCCTGGGCTTTTTTCGTGGAGAGAAAAGATGGATTTATTGCGGGCTGGTGCAGTTTCCTATAATTTGTTGCTGCACAAAAAATTTACTATATCCGCTGGTGCCAAAAATGAAAAAATCACTTTCAGCTTTATTTTTAAGCCTGTAAATTTTTATCATCTGATTGGTTATCATTATCTGATGGATATACAGGGACTGGGCAAGCGTGCTGCTCGCCAGGAAAAAGAAATGGCGTTGAAAAGAACCCTGAATAATAACATTGCATTCCACAAAATTACTCGTAGCAGCTACTATAATGAAATTGCAGACAGAGTGGCGTGGTTTCATAGAATAGATGGACTGGTCGCTCATATAGGCAGTGTTTTCGGTAATAAGAAACTGGTTCGGTTTGAGCAGAAGGGGTATTCTCAAATAAAATCGGGATATGTTATTTATGAGGAATATCCTGATTTGCAGAAGGTTATTATGTTGTTTTTGACTCAAGGTGAAAATGATATATATCATGCAGAGTCGTTTATAGTGGCAAACAACATGAATAAGTTGTTAAACCAGAAAAAGTATACTATATTAGATATAGCAAGTGAGTTTTCCAGATAGAATATAGTTTTCAGGCGTATAATAAAAGAGCCATGATGGGAGCATCGTATTTGATAGGTTTCCCTCGTGGCTCTTTTATTCGTTATTGGTGAAATGATTTCGTTTTAGTGCAGTTACCCGATTTTGGCCACATGGACAACGTTATATCCTTTTTCCTCAATTTTGGCGGTGATTTCCTCTACATTGTCGGCATCAACCCGGATGACGATTTCAAAGTGGCCTGCCAGGGATGCCTGCTTGCAGGTGACCATGCTGTCGATGTTGAAGCCTGCGTCGGCGATGATGCCGGCCAGCTCCTTTACCACGCCGATTTTGTCCACTACATCCAGGGTGATGCGGGTCTTGCCGTCAGCCAGTCCCATTACATCAACGAAGGTCTTGAATACATCGGTTTCGGTGATGATGCCCACTACGGCTCCCATGCTGCTTACTACCGGCAGGCCGCTGAGCTTTTCGTTGTACATTACCAGGGCGGCTTCCTCGATGGTAGCCGTGTCAGGCAGGGAAACCACATCCTTTGCCATGATTTCAGCCACGGTAATCTTGTCCAGCAGGCTCATGATTTCGAACTTGGACAGGGTGGTGGCAGGGGACGGGGCAACCCGCATGATGTCCCGGTCGCTGATGATGCCCACCAGGCTGCCCTTTTCCACTACGGGCAGGCGGCGGATATTTCTCCTTTTCATCAGCTTGGCGGCCTCATTGACGGGGGTGGTGGGCTCTACGGTAATAGGATTTTTGGTCATGCGATTGGCAACGAACATATATAATCATCCTTTCTGCAAAAAATCTTGTTTTATATTTACTGTATCTGCTATATGTAATAATTCGTCAAAAGAAGAAAAATTCCTGCAATGAAAAATAAATATGACGAAAATTGAAGGAACTTTCTTATTGTGGTACAATAGATAGTAGATTGATGGCAATGCAAAGTGTTTGTGCCTAATGGCTGTATTTCCTTTACAAGTTTATTTTTATCATATATAATACGCATGGAATGAGGAAAGTATCATATATTTTGATTATGACAATATAAATAATAAGTAATGTATGAGTGGTGACGGGTGTCGCAGTTATAGCGGCTGTAAGTGTGAATGTTTGTATTGAGGGGGCTGCGGCATGAGTCACGTTGAGCGCACCAGCGCGAAAGGAGAGTATATAATCATGTTAAAGAAGACAAAAATCGTATGTACAATGGGACCTGCTACTGAAAAACCAGGACTGGTTGAAGAATTGATGAAGAATGGCATGAACTGTGCCCGCTTTAATTTCTCCCACGGAGACCATGCGGAGCATGCAGGACGCATCAAGATGGTGCGCGATGCGGCACGCCATACCGATAGCATCGTGGCACTGCTGCTGGACACCAAGGGGCCTGAGATGCGCCTGGGCACGTTCAAGGACGGCAAGGTTCAGCTGACCAAGGGCGAGGAGTTCGTCCTGACCTATGCAGATACCCCGGGTGATGAGCATCATGCCCCTATCAGCCACAAGGCACTGTACAAGGAAGTAAAGCCGGGCAATACCATCCTGCTGTCTGACGGCCTGGTAGGCCTGACCGTAAAGGAAATCAAGGGTAAGGATATCGTGACGGAGATCCTTAACAGCGGCCCGATGAGCACCAAGAAGCGCGTAGCAGCTCCTGGCGTAGCCGTAAGCCTGCCACCTATTTCCGAGCAGGATGAGAAGGATATTATCTTCGGCATCGAGAATGACATGGACTATGTGGCTGCTTCCTTCATTCAGCGTGCCAGCGATGTAAAGGAAATCAGGAAGCTCATCAAGAAGCACAAGGGCAGCATGGATATTATTGCCAAGATTGAGAACCTGGAGGGCGTGAAGAATATCGATGCCATCATCGAGGCTGCTGACGGCATCATGGTAGCCCGTGGCGACCTGGGCGTAGAGATTCCTGCGGAGGATGTGCCATTCCTCCAGAAGGAAATCATCAGCAAGTGCAACAGGGCTGGCAAGCTGGTTATCGTGGCCACCCAGATGCTGGAGTCCATGACCAACAATCCTCGTCCTACCCGTGCCGAGGTTTCTGACGTTGCCAATGCCGTATTTGACGGCACTGATGCCATCATGCTCAGCGGCGAGACTGCCAGCGGTGACTATCCGGTGGAGGCTGTGCAGACCATGAGCAAGATTGCCATGAAGACTGAGAGCACTATCCATTATCAAAAGCGTTTTGCCAACACCGGCGTTGAGGAGCAGAAGCACATTACTGATGCTATCGCCCATTCCAGCGTGCAGCTTTCCTATGAGCTGGGTGCCAAGGCAATCCTTACCCCGACTCATTCCGGCTATACTGCCAAGGCAGTATCCAAGTACCGTCCGCTGGCTGATATTGTGGCTTATGCCCGCACTGCCAAGGTGGCACGCCAGCTGAACCTGTACTGGGGCGTGCAGCTGATTAATGGCCGCATCTGGGATGATGAGCATGATAGTGCTGCGGCTGCTGTGGCTGCCGCTCTCCGTGAGGGCTATGTGGAGATTGGCGATACCACTGTTATTACCTCCGGCATTTCCTCCGGTGAGGCAGGCTTCAAGAGCAAGGGCAACAACACTACCAAGATTCAGATTGCTGTAGTGGATTAACGATGAACTTTGCTTGAAATATCTCCTGCTTTGTGTTATGATGATGGAAGTTTTTAAGAGGTAGGAGGTTGTCCGTAGATGATTACGGTTTTGATGGTTCTGGATGCCATTATCGGCTTGCTGCTGATTGGCTCCGTTGTTATGCAGACGCCGAAGTCTGCCGGTATGGGCATGGGCGGCGGCAGCGACACTGTTTTCAGCAGCAGTGCCAGGGGGCTGGATGCCCTTTTGGCAAGGGTTACTGTGGTGCTGGCAGTGCTGTTTGGCGTACTTACCCTGTTTATTGCCAAGCTGACAAGCTTTTGATTTTGAGGCATATAAATGAAATGGTTGAGCGTTCTCAATATAAAAATTGAGAACGCTTATTTTTTGTGGTAGAATAGGGCTAGGAGAATATGTATGCAAGAGGTGAGAGAATGATTTTGCGCGGAGGGGAACCATTTTTTTATCGGGGAGGCAGCCATGGGGTGCTGCTGGTGCACGGTTTTACCAGCGTTCCGGCAGAAATGCTGCTTCTGGGCTGTCATCTCCATGACCTGGGCTATACGGTGCTGGGGGTACGGCTGGCAGGTCATGGCACAACACCCAAGGATTTGGAGAGGATGAGCCGTGAGGACTGGTATGATTCTGTGTGTGACGGCTATGCTCTTTTGGATAGCTGCTGTGAGAAGATTTCTGTGGTAGGACAGTCCATGGGGGGGCTTCTGAGCCTGCGGCTGGCTGCTAACGTGCCTGTTCACAGGGTGGCGGCTATGGCGGCACCGATTTTTATTCATGAGGACAAGATGCTGTACCGGCTGCCGCCAAGGGAGAAGTGCACCGGGCGTTTTCAGCCCAAGCGGCGGCGCCAGCTGCCGGATGTGCCGGAGGAATGCAACGCTTCCTATCTGGAGATGCCCCTGGGGGCTGTCCATGAGGTGCTTGACCTGGTTGAGGTGGTCAAGAAGGAGCTGCCCCGTGTCACTGCGCCGCTGCTTTTGATACAGAGCTACAACGACCATACGGTGCGCTATCGGAGTGCCAGCTATATCTACCGCCGGGCAGGCAGCCAGGAGAAGGAGCTTCACTGGCTGGATAAGTCAGGCCACCTTCTGACCCTGGACTGCCAGCGTGAGGAGGTTTTCCAGCGTGTTAGTGCATTCTTGCAAAAATGAATTGTAAATGGATTGGAACTGAATTGAAATTGAATTGAAATTGAATTAAAACCGAATTAAAATGGATTTCAGCTGAATCCATGCATAGATGGGAGTGACAGATTATGAAACAGCAGAGAAAAGCGGTGCGCATGCGCAGGAAAAGCCTTGGCAAGGCTGGCAGGAGCAAAGGTGCCAGGCAGGAGGTGCGGCAGGCGCAGCCACCCAGGGATATGCGCTATGCTGCCCTGAAATACACTGATGAAGCGGTGAAGGGCAGGATTTCCATCAACAGCCGCGGCTTTGGCTTTGTGACTCCTGAGGGAATGCAGAAAAATCAGGCGGATATCTTTATCCCGAAGGATGAGCTTCATACCGCCATGAACGGCGATACGGTGCAGGTGCAGCTGGCACAGCAGCCAGCCTATGCCCCGGCCGGCAGCCAGTCCCGGGAGGGCAGGGTGACGGAGGTGCTGGAACGTGCCAACAGCAGGATTGTGGGTATTTATTCAGCCAGCCGCCGTTTTGGCTTTGTGGCTCCCGATGATACCCGCCTGAAGGCGGATATTTACATTCCGGAGGGTGAGGCCATGGATGCCATTACCGGCTCCAAGGTGGTGGCGGAGGTCACCAGGTGGCCTGATGGCAAGCAGAAGGCGGAGGGCAGGATTATCGAGGTCATCGGCCAGAAGGGAGAGCCGGGAGTGGATATCTTGTCCATCATGCGCCAGTATGACCTTTCGGAGAGCTTCCCGGCTGAGGTGCAGGCCGCTGCGGATGGGGTGGAGCAGTCCATCAATGCTGAGGAGCATATTGGCAGGAACGGCAGGGAGGACAGGCGGCACCTGAAAATCGTCACCATTGATGGCGAGGATGCCAAGGATTTGGACGATGGCGTTTATGTGGAAAAGAAGGATGACGGCAGCTTTTTCCTGGGTGTCTATATTGCCGATGTCAGCTGGTATGTCCGTGAGCATGAGCCCCTTGATGTGGAGGCGGAGGCACGGGGTACCAGCGTCTACCTGGTGGACAGGGTTGTGCCTATGCTGCCAAAGGCACTGTCCAACGGTATCTGCAGCCTGAATGCTGGCGTGGACAGGCTTTCCATGGCCTGCGAGATGAACATCAGCCCGGAGGGCAAGGTGACGGATTACAAAATCCTGCCAGTGGTCATCCATGTCTATCGCCGCCTGACCTATACCTTGGTTAATAAAATCCTCGTGGATAACGATAAAGAATTTGTCCGGGATAATGAGGACATCGTGCCGTTCCTGCATGACTTGCAGGATGTCAGGAACGCCATGTACAAGTATCGTCACCGCCGGGGCGCCATCAATTTTGAAATCCCGGAAATCAAGGTGAAGCTGGATGAGAACGGCAAGGCGGTCGGACTGAAGAAGCGTGTGGGTAACCTGGGCGAGTCCATCATTGAGCAGTGCATGCTGGCTGCCAATGAGACCGTGGCTGAGCACATGTGCCGCCGCAAGCAGCCTTTTGTTTACCGCGTCCATGAGGAGCCGGAGGAAAGCAAGGTCACGGCACTGAACGGGCTTTTGAATACTTTCGGGCTGCACCTGAGAACGGCTGCTGACGGCAGCATCAGGCCGAAGGACTTGCAGGTGACACTGGAAAAGATTGCCGGAGGCCCGGCGGAAAAAATCGTCAGCACTGTTGCCCTGCGCTCCATGCAGCAGGCGCGGTATGCAGCGGAAAACCTGGGGCACTTCGGGCTGGCGGCACAGTATTATACACACTTTACCTCGCCAATCCGCCGCTATCCTGACCTGATGGTGCACCGCCTGCTGCGGGAGTCCTTTGAGACAGGCTCCATCCCGAAGGAAAAGCGGGAAAAGATTATGGAGAATCTGGCAGAGCGGACAGACCATGCCTCCCAGCGGGAGCGCATCGCGGTAAATGCAGAGCGTGATACCACTGACCTCAAGAAGGTGGAGTACATGCAGCAGTTTGTGGGTGATACCTTTGAGGGCATCATCAGCAGCGTTACCAGCTTCGGCTTTTTCGTGGAGCTGGACAACGGTGTGGAGGGGCTGGTGCACATGACCACCCTCAAGGATGATTATTATGACTATGTGGAGAGCCAGTATGCCCTGGTGGGCACCCATCACAAGCGCCGCTATCAGCTGGGGGATGCAGTGGAAATACTCCTTGCCCGTGCCGATGTGGAGGCACGCTCCCTTGACTTCCTGGTGAAGGACAACTGCGACCTGCGTGCCTTGAACATGCAGGGCAGCAAGGACAGGGAACCGGGAGAGGCCGCCGGTATCATGAGCCGTTCCGAGGCAAGGAAAATCAAGCGCAGTGCCAAAAAGGACAGGAAGTCCGCCAAGAGCGGCAGGGAGGCTGCCGCCAAGGGGGCTGCTGCCGGGAAGGATGACGGCAGGAATGCTGCCGGGCACATGGGGCGCAAGAAGAACAAGAAGGAAAAGAAGGCAGGAAAGGACAAGCACAGCAAGCGGAAGGGCAGGAGAAAGCAGGGCAGTGACGTGATTGCCAGCTTTGATCCCCTGAGCATCTGAGGTGCGCCTGACCTGTAAGGATAATTGGAATTTGTAGGAACGATGACAGGAGATAAATATGGGACGTAAAAATGCCGCTGTCAAGATTGCCTGTGAAAACCGCAAGGCAAGGCATGATTATTTCATCCACGAAACCTTTGAGGCGGGGCTGGTTTTGCAGGGAACCGAGGTAAAATCCCTGCGGGACGGCAGGGCAAACCTGAAGGACAGCTATGGCGAAATCAAAAATGGTGAGATTTTTATCCAGAATATGCACATCAGCCCCTATGAGCATGGCAATATTTTTAATCACGATGAGCTTCGCCCCCGGAAGCTGCTCATGCACAAGGCTGAGATTGTGAAGCTTTTCAGCAAGACAAGGGAAAAGGGTTTTACCCTGGTGCCCCTGAAGATTTATTTCAAGCAGGGCAGGGCAAAGCTGGAGCTGGCCCTTGCCAGCGGCAAGCACAACTATGACAAGCGCCGTGATTTGCAGGAGCGTGCCGTCAAGCGTGATGTGGCACGGGAGCTCAGGGACAGGCAGAAGGGCTGAGACAGGTCGGGGAACATTTGTGAAAGTAAATGGTTCTAAAACTTTTTTCTCAAATTTTTTGTGAATTTAGCAGGATTTTGCCAAAAGCTATTGAATTATAACGTTAGATAAATTATTATGAAAGCACATTGATGTGGAGGTTGTATATATGCTGAAAAACATTGCTATTCTTACTAGTGGAAATGACTGTCCTGGCATGAATGCCGCTATTCGTGCCGTAGTTCGCACGGCACGTCATGATGGCGTCAAGATTTGGGGTGTGCGCAACGGCTACAAGGGCTTGATTCGCGACCAGATCGAGGAGCTGAGCACCCGCAGCGTGGGTGATATGATTCAGAGGGGCGGTACTTTTCTGGGTACTGCCCGCTGTCCTGAGTTCATGGAGCCGGAGAAGCGCCAGCTTGCCCTGGAAAATCTCCAGAAGCGGGGCATTGAGGGGCTGATTGTCATCGGCGGTGCAGGTTCCCTGGCAGGTGCCTGGGAGCTGTCCAAGCTGGGCATGAACGTGGTAGGCATCCCTGGTACCATCGAAAACGATGTGTGGGGTACTGACTATACCATTGGTTCCGATACGGCTGCCAATACCGTTGTGGATGCTATCAACAAGCTGCGTGATACCGCCTGCGCTCATCGCCGCATCATCCTCATCGAGGTAATGGGCAAGACCTCCGGCTGGCTGGCCATGACTACCGGCATTGCCGGTGGTGCGGAGTATGTGCTGGCTCCTGAGGCAAAGTACAATCTGGACCACATGTGCGCTGAAATCCGTGAGTCCTATGAGGCTGGCAAGCGTTACAGCATTATCGTTGTATCCGAGGGTGCTGCCTCTGCCGTGGAGCTGGGCAAGCAGGTAGGCGAGAAGACCGAGATCGATACCCGTGTTACCGTGCTGGGACATATCCAGCGGGGCGGCTCTCCTACTGTGCAGGACCGCATCAATGCCAGCCTGCTGGGTGAGAAGGCGACCCTTGGCCTCCTGAATGGCGAAAGCGGCATCATGTATGGCTTAGATACAGGTACGGTAGTTGAGATTCCTCTGGAGGAGGCAGCTACCAACACCAAGACTCTGGATCCTGAGTTCATCAGGCTGTCCAAGGTTTTGGCATAATTTTATATGCTTTGATGAAAAGAATAGGCGTATGTGGATTACGGCATACGCCTATTTTTAGGACTTATACTAATTTTCATAATCAAATAATCATTTGTGCAAATAAGGGCAACCCTTTCCGAATTTTATTTTTATGGTTATTGGGGTGGAAGAATTGTAGAATAAAATTTCAGAGAGGTGAATTGCCTTAAAAATAAAACATATTAAAATATAAGGAGTGTGATTTTTTCATGGACAATGTAAAGGTCAGCTACAAGATCCTGATTATGGTGATTATAGCTGCTATAGGTATGGCTATCGTAGGAGTGCGCGGTGCTGTATCTATTCAGAATGCCAATGAGCAGATGGCAAGGATGTACGAGGACGATATGCGTTCCGTGGAACTTTTGGGACAGGCCTGTGAGAAGATGCGCACGATACAGGTGCGTTCCATGCAGGTGATAGCCGATGCTTCAAGGCTGGAGGAGCTCTCCAAGAGTCAGGCGAAGGATATCAACGACATGGAGGCTCTCCTGGGTGAGTATGCCTCCCTGGCTGCCGGTGATGGAAATGATGCTGCTGTGCAGGAGATGATGGGGTACTGGGAAAGCTTCAGGAGATCCATGCCTGCCGTCATGTCTGCGGTGAAGTCCGGGGGCTCCGAGGCAGGCATCGCCGAGTACAACAGGGCGGCACGGCAGGATACTGTAAAGCTCAGGGATTCCCTGACGGCACTCAGCAATGCCACCCGGGATGCAGCCTTTGAGGCAAATCAGCAGAATGCCGCTGACGGTCAGAGTGCCATTACCCTGATGCTGATTACAACGGTGGTGTGCATGATTATCCAGCTGGGCTTTAGCTGGAAGCTGATCAACACCATCAAGCAGCCCCTGGGGATTATGCTGCATGTCTGTGAAAAGCTGAGCAATGGCAATTTCATGGTGAAGACGGCACCCTCTGACCGGGGGGATGAGTTTGGCGATGTGCAGCGGGGCCTCTATGATATGACGCTGGCAGTCAGCAAGCTGCTGAAGAATTTTTCCCGCACTACGGAGCAGATTGCAGCATCTTCCCAGCAGCTGAATTCCAGCTCCATGGAGTCTGCCAATGCCGCTACGGCAGTGGCTCAGTCCGTGGCGGATGCCGCCACGGTGGTTATCCAGCAGCAGGGCTCTGTGGATTCGGGAACCCATAGCATAGCTGCCATAACTGAGTCCGTAGAGGGCATCAGCCGGGAGGCGGCGGAGGTTTCTGCCAACGCGGAGCAGGCAGCGGAAAAGGCATCTTCCGGCAATGGCGTGGTAGGGGCGTCTGTCAGCCAGATTCAGAGCGTGGAGGAAACCGTACGCCTGACGGCGGAGCTGGTGGACAAGCTGGGAGAGCGTTCCCAGGAAATTGGCGCCATCGTAGATACCATTTCCGACCTTGCCGGGCAGACCAACCTGCTGGCACTGAATGCGGCTATTGAGGCGGCCCGTGCCGGTGAGCAGGGCAGGGGCTTTGCCGTAGTGGCAGAGGAAGTGAGAAAGCTGGCGGAGCAGTCAGGCATGGCAGCCCAGCAGATTGCAGGCCTGATTGGCAGCATTCAGGAAGATACCGGCAAGGCGGTAGATTCTATGAACTCCGGCCGGGATGCGGTAGCCAAGGGGGCTGAATCTGTCGAGGGACTTCGTCAGGTATTTGAGGAAATCAATGTGCTGGTGGTGCAGGTATCTGACAAGATCAATCATATGTCCCGGTCTGTAGCAGCTGTTGCCAGGCAGGCGGAGGGGATTACCAGCCAGATGAACGAGATTGACAAGGGCGCAAAGCATGTGGCTGACAACATGCAGTCCATCTCGGCGGCCACGGAGCAGCAGTCCGCTTCGGCCCAGGAGGTTGCCTCCGCCAGTGATGCACTGGCACGCCAGGCCCAGGAGGTGCAGGAGAATCTGCAGAAGTTCCAGTTCTGAGTTTAAATTTAGGGCAAAAAATATTGCCGCAGCATGAGAAATCATCTGCGGCAATTTTTCTTTTTGCAAAGCAGTTTTATCGGAGGCTGGAGAGCAGCTCGATATAGGCATCGGAGTTCAGGGGACGGGAGTAGTGGAAGCCCTGCATGGTATGGCAGCCCATGGTCTGCAGCAGCTCTGCCTGCACCGGAGTTTCCACTCCTTCGGCAATTACCTGCATGTTCAGCTTCTTTGCCATATCGATGATTGCCTGCAGGATGATGTCCACCCTGTCATGATTGCCGTGGGCGTAGAGGCGGCGCACATCCACCTTGAGCATGTCAATGGTCAGGTCCCGGAGGATGCCCAGGGAGCTGAAGCTGCTGCCAAAATCGTCCAGAATAACGGAGAATCCGCAGCTGTTCAGGCGGCGCAGTATTTTTGTCAGCTGCTCAGGGGCGTGGTTGTAGGATTTTTCCGTCAGCTCCAGCCACAGCATCCAGGGCTGCAGGTCATACTTTCTCAGCAGCCGCAGCAGGTAGTCCACAAAGGACATATCATAAAAATTCATGTGGGAAATATTGATGGAGATAGGCTGTATGTCCAGCCCCCAGTCACGCTGGCGGCTGAGGAAGTGGCATGCCTGCTCCCAGGAAAACCTGTCCACCCTGTTGATAAAACCATTTTTTTCAAAGACGGGAATAAACCTGTCAGGGCTTATAATTCCCTGTTCCGGATGCTGCCAGCGCAGCAGCGCCTCTGCGGCAATAGGAGCCATGGTTCTGGCTTCCGTGTCTATTTTGTAGATAGGCTGGTATTTAACGAAGAACTGGCCGTTGTTCAGTGCCGGTTCCATTTCCCTGGCGATAATCTGCTCGTCCATCAGCTTGGTGCGCAGGGCATCATCGTAAAAGGCAAAGCGGCGGGCATGGGAATTCTTTACCGAGGTCATTGCCATGTGCGCCCTGTCCAGCATCTGGCTGGTAGTCAGGTAGATATTGTCTATCTGATAGACACCGGCAAAAAATGCCACTGTGCGGTAAATGGTCAGGGTGTGCATCATGGCATCCAGCCCCTGAATGAGCAAATCCATGTCCAGCATATCCTCAGGCAGCAGTATGGCGAAGGAGTCAGCCGTCAGGTGGCTGGCAAGCCCCCGCTTGCCCGCGATGGTATTGAAGTAGGAGGCGGCAGTCTTGAGGATGGTATCACCTGTTTCCATGTTGAAAAGCTCATTGATCAGCTTGAAGCTGGCTATGTTGAGGTAAACGAAGCAATAGCGCGTTTCCGGATTGCCGGATATCTTGTCAGCTGCCTGCTGCAGGAATGCTTTTTGCGTCAGGAGGCCTGTCAGCTGGTCAATGTCCAGAATTTGCTGCATGGCGCTGATTTTTTTGTCCTGGGCCGCCTGCCTCAGCTTGCTGATTTCGTTTTCGCGCCGTCCCAGTACGTTCTGTACACGGCAGCTGACGATGGACGGATTGTATGGTTTGGTAAGGTAATCGGCTGCGCCCCGTTCCATTGCCATTACCTCGCTGTTCACATCGTCGGCAGATGTGGTGACGATCACCGGAATGTCACCGTAGCGCGGATTTGACAGCAGCCATTCCAGTACCTCCATGCCTGTCATGACCGGCATCATCAAATCCAGCAGGATGATGTCGATGGGCTGGCTTTTGATGAAGTCCAGTGCTTCCCTGCCGTTTTCCGCCTCGATGATATGGAATTCATCCTGAAAAAACTGCGTCAGGATGGCGCGGTTGATTTCCATATCGTCAACAATCAGCATTGTTTTTCTGTTTTCCATTGAGCATACCCCCTATTAGCCCTTTCTCCCCCAATTATATATAATATTTCTGCAAAAAAACTCGAAATCCTTCTTCCCATGAAATAAATTTCAGTTTGTCGTAGTGCTTGATTGTTACTTTTGCAATATATGTACGTTTTAATGATTAGTGCAGGGGAGCTGTCAGAAAAACATCAGCAAATACTCCAATGGGCGGTCACTGTTTTACATTGTTGTGCATAAACTTACGGTCAGACCTTTTTATAGAGCATCAGGGCAGTACCATCGCAGGCACGCTCGCGCTACTATCCACGCCTAGCGGATGCTAAGCTCTTGCTACGCCTACGGCTTGCAAGTCGCTAAGCACCGAGGCGCGTCTCAGTGCCGTGCGAATGGTACATGCCCTGATGCTCTTTAAGAGGTCTGACACAAAATCTTCACAAATCTGCTTATAAAGTCAACCGCCCATTAAATTATCTGCCAATAGTTGCAATACTGCGACAGCTCCCCACTTACTTATCAGCAATCCCTTATATTTTGCCATAGCAACATAATGATACTTCACGAACAAGCCTGAAAAGGGGGCGCTAGGAGCTGACGAGACCTGATACTGCTAACAGATATGCAAGGCAACCTGCTATTATGAGCAGAGTTGTTTGCACTGTACGTTTATGCAACGGTCGGCAATAACAGGTTTCGCCAGCCACTTCGCCCCCCTATTTCAGGCTTATTCGTAAAGCTGTATGGGGCACTATGGTAACAAATAATGTATGTGGTTCTGTCATTTTGTTTATATCTGTTCAGACAAAGAAAGGGATGAGTGAGGACAGTACCCATAGAAAACCTTTGTTGTGCCTCGTTACTTCATTCATCAGAGCCGCAGGCGATAGATGAATGTTAGTAACGCGAGGCACAACTAGGAGCGAGAGCGTGTTTTCTATGGGTAGCTGTCCCGCTCAGCCCATTTTTAATCTGAATAGAATCCACAAACTAACAAAACTCATCCGTTAATGTTCCAGAAGTCTCATACCTTCACGACGATAAACTGAAATTCCCAAATTTGTTGTACAAATAAAATGCTGCTAGAAAAATTCATCAATACAAGACAAGATATTACAATACAAAATAGAAAAAGATTTCAATGGGAAAGAATAAACACAAAAAACAAAATAATAAATGCAATTGAAATTATGTCAACTATAATGGGAAAAAATAAACAATTGTACAAATATGAAACTTCTATGGACAGATAAAGAAAAAAGCGATAAAATATGTACATAAACATTTTGTATACAAATTAGGAGGGCAGATCGAATGAATATTCATGAGTATCAGAGTAAGCAGGTACTGAAATCTTTCGGTGTAAACGTTCCAAACGGCATTCCGGCATTTACCGTTGAGGAAGCTGTTGAGGCTGCAAAAAAGCTTGATTCCAAGGTGACTGTAGTAAAGGCACAGATCCACGCAGGCGGCCGCGGCAAGGCTGGCGGCGTAAAGATTGCCAAGTCCCTGGACGAGGTTAAGGAGTATGCAACGGAGCTCCTGGGCAAGGTGCTGGTTACCCATCAGACCGGTCCAGAGGGCAAAAAGGTTGGACGACTTCTCATTGAGGAAGGCTCCAACATCGCCAAGGAGTATTATCTGAGCTTTGTAAATGACCGCAATACTGCAAAGATCGTGATGATTGGCTCCGAGGAAGGCGGCATGGAGATCGAGAAGGTTGCTGCCGAAAACCCTGAGAAGATCATCAAGGAGTACATTGACATTTCTGTTGGTCTGCTGCCATTCCAGGCAACCCGCATGGCTTACAAGATGAATTTCAAGCCTGAGGTTATCCGCAAGGCTACCGCTACCATGATGAAGCTGTACGAAGCCTTCATCGGCAAGGATTGCAGCCAGGTTGAGATCAACCCTCTGGTTGTAACTGCCGAGGACGATGTGATCTGCCTGGATGCCAAGCTGAACTTTGATGACAGCGGCCTGTTCCGTCATCCTGACATCGTTGAGCTCCGGGACAAGACCGAGGAGGACCCGAAGGAGCTGTGGGCTGCTGAGGAAGGCCTGAACTATGTAAATCTGGGCGGCGATGTGGCATGTATGGTAAACGGTGCCGGCCTTGCTATGGCTACTGTTGATATTCTGAAGTACTATGGCGGCAATCCTGCCAACTTCCTGGATGTAGGCGGCAGCTCCACTCCTGAGAAGATTGCCACCGCATTTGAGATTATGCTGGACGGCGGCCAGGCAAAGGGTATTTTCGTAAATATCTTCGGCGGCATCAACCGTTGCGATGTCATTGCCGAGGGCATCCAGAAGGCTGCTCAGATTATTGCTGAGAAGACCGGCAGTGATGGTATTCCTGTTCCTGTAGTAGTTCGTCTTGAGGGCACCAAGGTAGAAGAAGGCCGCAAGATTCTCACTGACAACCCTGTAAAGAACGTAATCATGGCTCCGACCATGGAGGGTGGTGCAGAGAAGATCGTTGCCCTTGTTAAAGAGGCAGAGAAGAACGCTTAAGGATAAGGAGGATTGCAAAAATGAGTATTATTTTAAATAAAGATACAAAAGTTATCGTACAGGGTATTACCGGCAAGACTGCAATGTTCCACACCAAGCAGATGCTGGAATACGGTACCAAGATTGTTGCCGGTGTAACTCCGGGCAAGGCTGGCCAGGTAGTAGAGGGCGTGCCTGTATTCAACACCGTACAGGATGCTGTTGAGGCTACCGGCGCTACCGCTTCCGTAGTATTCGTACCGCCTCGCTTCGCTGCTGACTCCATCATGGAGGGCGTTGAGGCAGGCCTGGATCTGGTAGTCTGCATCACCGAGCATGTGCCTGTTGAGGATATGATCAAGGTTCGTGCTTACATGGCTGGCAAGAAGACCCGCCTGATCGGCCCTAACTGCCCTGGTATCCTGACTGTAGACGAGGCAAAGCTGGGCATTATCCCTGGCTACATCTACAAGAAGGGCCATGTAGGCGTTATTTCCCGCTCCGGCACCCTGACCTATGAGGCTTCCTTCCAGCTGTCCCAGGCAGGCCTTGGCCAGACCACTGCTGTAGGTATCGGCGGCGACCCTGTAAAGGGTACTGACTTCATCGATGCACTGAAGCTCTTTAAGGACGATGATGATACCCTGGCTCTTATCATGATCGGTGAGATCGGCGGTACTGCTGAAGAAGATGCTGCCAAGTGGATTGCTGAGAACATGCCAAACAAGCCTGTTGTAGGCTTCATTGCAGGTACTCAGGCGCCTCCGGGCAAGCGCATGGGCCATGCCGGTGCTATTATTGCAGGCGGCAAGGGCACTGCTGCTGACAAGATCAAGGCTCTGAATGCTGTAGGCATTCCGGTGGCTGAGAACGTAGCCCAGATTGGCGAGACCATGGTTAAGCTCCTGAAGGAGAAGGGCATTTATGACAAGTGCCATACCTGCTGATTTGTATAACAAATAGTATATTGTGCGTAAATTTTTGGGGTGCTGCTGCGGCGGCATCCCAATTTTTATCGGGCAAATTTATGAGGCCGCTTTCCTAAAAAAAGAGAGAAATTGCTTATTGTCTTTTATGTGATTTTGTTATATATTTATTTAGGAACAATTAGCGTTTATCTTGTTTAATTTTAGGAAGGATGTTGAAGGCATTGTTTGGCATGTCTATGGATATAGGTGTAGATTTAGGTACAGCAAATGTATTGATTTATATAAAGGGCAAAGGCATTGTGCTGAAGGAGCCGTCCGTGGTGGCAATTGACAGGGATACCAATAATATTCTGGCAGTTGGTGAGGAAGCACGGCAGATGATTGGTCGTACTCCCGGCAATATTGTGGCAATCCGTCCCATGCGGGATGGCGTAATAGCGGATTTTGATATTACGGAGACCATGCTGCGGCATTTTATCGAGAAGGTGACAGGCCACAGCTTCATGATCCGGCCACGGATTATGGTGTGCATCCCTTCCTGCATTACCATGGTGGAGCAACGTGCCATTCAGGAGGCTGCGGAGCAGGCCGGGGCCCGCAAGACATATCTCATTGAGGAGCCGCTGGCGGCAGCTATGGGGGCAGGCCTGGATATTTCCGAGCCTTATGGCTCCATGGTGGTTGATATTGGCGGCGGCACTACCGATATTGCTGTCATCAGCCTGGGTGGCATTGTGCTCAGCGACAGCCTGAGGATTGCCGGTGACAAGTTTGATGATGCCATCATTGACTATGTCAAGAAGGAATTCAACCTGATGATTGGCGAGCGCACTGCCGAGAACATCAAAATGGAGGTCGGTGCGGCATTTGCAGATGCCCGCAGGGGCAAGATGAATATCCGTGGCAGGGACTTGCTGACGGGGCTGCCGAAGAATATCGAGGTCACTACGGAGCAGATCAGCGAAGCCCTGAATCCGTCCGTTACCCAGATTGTGGACAGGGTGAAGAATGTGCTGGAGAAATGTCCGCCGGAGCTGGCCTCTGACATCATGGACCACGGCATAATCCTGACAGGGGGCGGAGCCATGCTGTACGGGCTGGATGAGCTCATCCGCAGGGAGACGCAGATTTCCACCAGCCTGGCTGAGGACCCGTTGAGCTGTGTGGCTCTGGGTACCGGCAGGGCTCTGGAGAATATTGACAAGCTGGAAACCAAGAATTCTATGTCCTTCTGGAAATAGGATTTTGCTGATAATATACCGCAACAAAAAGGGGGATGGAATACTATGTGGCGTGGACTATATACGGCTGCTACAGGTATGATAACGGAGACCAAGCGTACAGATACGATTTCCAATAACTTGGCAAATGCCAATACTACCGGGTTCAAGCGGGATGATGCGGTGACCTCTGATTTTGAGCCGATGCTGATACGGCGCATCAACGACCAGAGCGGGCCGAAGGATGTCACTGAGTTCAAGGGGTTCTCCCTGGGCAGGAAGGCACCTGTGGTAGGCGAGCTGGGGCTTGGCTCCCAGGTGGCGGCTATTGCCACGGACCATGCCCAGGGCTCCTTGCAGACTACCGGCAACCAGCTGGATTTTGCCGTGCAGGGTGAGGGCTATTTCAGGATTGCCACCCCCCGGGGCGAGCGTTATACCCGTGATGGCAATTTTTATCGGGACAGCAGAAGCCGCCTGGTTACGGTAAATGGCAATGATGTGCTGGATGACAGGGGGAGGCCGATTACTATTCCGGAGGAAACGGCAAATTTCCTGGTTTCGCCGGAGGGCACCATCTCTGCCAATGGCGTGCAGGTGGCAAGGCTGGGACTGGTTTCCTTTCCGGGAGGCGATGCCGTCATGGCAAAGGAGGGCAGCAGCCTTTACCGGGTAGATGACCCGGCACAGCGGCCGCGGCAGGCTACCGGCTCTGTCCAGCAGGGGGCGTTGGAGCGTTCCAATACGGAGGTAGTGTCGGAGATGGTTAACCTCATAGCCAACTACCGTGCTTATGAGGCCAGCTCCAAGGCTGTTACTACCCAGGATTCCATGCTGGATAAATCCGTCAACGAGGTAGGCAGGAATAGCTAAGCAATAGTTAAGCAGAATTGCTGAAATGACGATATTTATGTTGTGATGACTTGTATTTTTATGTTTTAGAAAAAGGGGATAATAGATATGATGCGTTCCTTATGGTCTGCTGCTTCCGGCATGAAGGGCCAGCAGAAGCAGATGGATGTAGTTTCTCATAACCTTGCCAATGTAAATACCTATGGCGCCAAGGCCCAGCGGGCTGAGTTCCAGGACCTTCTGTATCAGACCTTGCGTGAGGGCGGTGCTGAGAGCGGCGATGGCATTATGTATCCGACGCCGATGCAGATCGGTCTCGGTACGCGCCTGAGTGCTACCAACAGGATTTTTACCCAGGGCAACCTGCAGACTACTGACAACCCTACTGACCTGGCTATTCAGGGGGAGGGCTTTTTCCAGATTGAGCTGCCGGATGGAACCGCTGCTTATACCCGGGATGGCTCCTTCAAGATTGACGGTGACGGCAACCTGGTTACCAGCGATGGCTACAGGCTGGTGCCAAACATTACCTTTGCTGCCAATACGAAGCATGACAGCATTACTGTGGGCCAGAATGGCGCGGTAAACGCGATTCAGGGCGGTGATACGCGGCCGGCGCAGGTTGGCCAGATTAATCTGGTAAGATTTTTGAATCCGTCAGGCTTAACCTCTATCGGTCAGAACCTTTTCCTGGAGTCGGCAGCCTCCGGCGGGCCTCAGGAGGCCACTCCGGGAACTGACGGCATGGGCAATATTGTGCAGTCCTGCCTGGAGATGTCCAGCATTCAGATTGTGGATGAGATGGTAAACATGATTGTTTCCCAGAGAGCTTATGAGTCCAACTCCAAGGCTATCACCACCTCTGACAGCATGCTGGAGATTGCCAACGGCCTGAAGCGTTAATGCTATGGGCAGGCCGGGCAGTTTTTTCGGTGTGGTATGCCTGCTGGGGGCGCTGCTCCTGCTTTTGCCTGCTGTGAGCCGGGATACGGTGGTGCCTGGCTGGCTGGCTGCCGGGCAGGCGGAGGCGGCTGTGACGGTAACGCCTACCCCGCAGCTGCCGCAGGTGATTGTGCGTGAGAATTTCATTCAGCAGGCAGTAAAATGTATTGATGAGACCTTGGCGGCCAGCGGTGAGACAAAGCGATATACCGTGGTACCTGTCAATGTTCCGGCAGGGCTCAGGCTGCCCTGGGGGGAGATTACCTATCGGACATATGCGCCTAACGGCATCCGCAAGAGCCTGAATTCGGCTATCTCCGTTGAGGTGCTGGTTAATGGCGAGCATTATGCCACCATGAAGTGCATCATGAAGGTGCGCTTTTTTGGCAAGGTGGTGACCTCTGCCCGCCGTATTCAGCATGAGGTGCCTTTGCAGGCGGCGGATTTGCGCATAGAGGAGCGTGAAGACAAGGGCGGAGCCTATGCAACCTATACGGATCCCCAGGAGCTGATAGGCAAGGTTTTATTCTCCAATGTGAGCGAGGGCACTGTTCTGCACAGCGGCCTGGTGCGTGAGCCTATTTTGATTCGCCCTTATGCGGTGGTGAATATCTGCACTGTTTTCAATGGTGTGGAAATCAAGGTTCCCGGCACGGCCCTGGAAACAGGCCGCCGGGGAGCATATATTTCTGTCAAGAATGATTCCTCCGGCCGCAAGGTCAGGGCGAAGGTGATTGATGAAAACAATGTCATGGTGGTGCAGTAAGCTGAGTGAGCTGCCTGCCGTGCAGTATACCGGTGCCGGCCTGCCGGGATGGTGGCAGGGGGCAGCGGTGCGTCATCAGAGGTGATACAGATGAAAAGAAAGTTTTTTTCCGGTAAGAAAATAGGTGTAAAAGCCTGGGGCTGCCTTATTTTGGCAGCTTTGATTGCGGTTTCCCAGGCAGGGCTTGTGCCAGGAAATGCCAGTGCTGAAAGCCTCTGGGGGCGGCACAGTATTTTTGCTGACCGCAAGGCCTCCCAGGTGGGGGATATCCTGACCATTGTGATCAATGAGTCCTCTAATACATCCCAGTCCCTTTCCAATTCCAATTCCAAGGAAGGCAAGAATACCCTGGCGGCCGGTACGGGCGTGTTCAGCTTTTTGGCGGCGGCAACTGCCTCCGGCTCTGACAGCTTCAAGGCCAATGGCAGTGCCAACAATACCAATTCTGCCAGCGGCAACGTGACTGTTACCGTGGTGGAGGTCAGGGACAATGGCAATATGGTGGTGGAGGGCACCCAGTCCATCTGGAACAATAAGAACGAGCATAAGATCACGGTACGCGGCGTGGTGCGCCCGGATGATATTTCCTATAACAACACTATCCTGTCCAACAAGGTAGCGGATGCTACCCTGAGATTTGATGGCAAGGGCCCATTGAATGCAAAGCAGCGTCAGGGTATTTTGACACAGATTTTCAATATTTTGTTCTAAAGCTAAGGAGAATTATATGAAAAAGCTATTTCGCATAATTAGCCTGATAACCTGCCTGTGCCTGCTGGCATCGGGCAGTGCTTTGGCAGCTGGCTACTCCTCAGCCCGGCTGAAGGATGTTGCCAAGGTGCAGGGCGTCCGTGCCAACCAGCTGATGGGCTATGGGCTGGTGGTGGGACTTAATGGTACTGGTGACTCCGATAAGATGAAGCAGACTATTCAGTCCATCGGCAACATGATGAAGGACTTTGGCGTGGTGATTGACACCAACGGCCTGAAGCCCAAGAATGTGGCTGCCGTTATCGTGACGGCTACCCTGCCGCCTTTTGTGCGTGAGGGTGATACCATTGATATTACGGTGTCCTCCATGGGGGATGCCAAGAGCATTCAGGGGGGAACCCTGCTGCAGACGCCTCTGAAGGCAGGCAATGGCAACATCTATGCTGTTGCCATGGGGGCAGTGTCCACCGGCGGCTTTACGGCCGGCAGGGGCAGCAACAATGCCCAGAAGAATTTCCCCACTGTGGGAACTACTCCGAATGGTGCCATCGTAGAGCGTTCTGTTGAGGATGATATTCTGGCACCTAACGGGGTGCTGTCCTGGTCCTTGAACAAGGCGGACTTTACCACTGCCAGCAGGATTGCCCAGGCCATCAATTCCCAGTATGGCGGCATTGCCAAGGCTGCCAACCCGGGGCGTGTGGATGTGACTGTACCGGCGTATTATCGCAACAACCTGGTGGGCTTTGTGTCAAGCCTGGAGGAGCTGACGGTAACCCCTGACAACCTGGCCAAGGTGGTGGTCAACGAGCGTACCGGCACCATTGTTATGGGCGGCGATGTTTCCGTTGATACCATTGCCATTACCCAGGGCGGCATTACGGTGAAGATTGGCAAGGATTATGATGTGATTCAGCCACCGCCATTCTCCCACGGCAACACGGTTATCCTGCCGGATGAGAATGTAGATGTACAGGAGCAGACGGCAAGCTCCATTGTGCTGCCTGCTACTTCAAACATCAATGATATTGTAGGGGCACTGAACTCTGTGGGGGCTACTCCGAGAGATATTATTTCCATTTTGCAGGCTATTAAGGCGTCCGGTGCGCTGCATGCTGATCTGGAGCTGATTTAAGCTGGTGCCGAGGGGGATTTATGATGCAGATTGACAATATTGGGACAAATTCCATACTGGCGCAGCAGCAGGCACAGAATTTGCAGGGCAGCAAGGATGTGGACAAGGCAAAGAGCTTTGCTTCTGAGCTGCAGGCGGCTCAGAAGAATACTCTGGATGACCCTGCGTATCAAAAGAAGCTGAAGGATGCCTGCAAGGGCTTTGAATCCATGTTCATTCAGCTGATGTGGAAGGAAATGCGCAAGACCGTGCCGGAAAATTCCCTGTTTGGGGAGTCTAACGGCGAGAAGATATTCCGGGATATGCTGGATACGGAGATGTCCGACCGCATGTCTGAGGCAGGGGGCCTGGGGCTGGCTGATGTGATGTACAAGCAGCTGACAGCCCAGTATCAGGCGCGCAAGGATATGGATGCCAGGGCAAAGGCTTCACTGGCAGCCAAGGGCAGGCAGGTTGACCTGACGGGCTGAAAATAGCAAAGGGTTGATACTTGAGGCTATCCTTGAGGTAGCCTCTTTTGTTTTTTGGTAAACTTGGAGGTCTTAGAGTGAAGAAATTTTGGGCGATAATCATGGCAGCGCTGCTGGTGCTGGGGCAGGCTGAGGTGATAGAGGCGGCAGCCGGGGCAAAACCGGCTATAACCAATGCTGTGGCCGGGGCAAAGCCAGCGGCAGGCAAGGGGGCAAATGCGGCACAGCAGCTGGCGGCAGGGCCGAGGCTGACCAATATCCGCTATGGTGATGGTGCCGAGAGGCTGAGGATTGTGCTGGATGTCAGCAGCCTGCCGGAGTATCTTGTCAGCAGGGAAAACAATAATACCCGGCTGGTGGTCACTATGAACGGCATTTCTACAGCCCTGAAGGCTGCTCCTGCCACCAGGAGCAGCGTGCTGAAGGATATTATCCTGGGCACATATGGCAGCGATACTGTGCAGCTGATTGTGGATATGAAGGCGCCTTTGGATACGAAGGTATACAAGCTGGCCAATCCTGACAGGCTGGTCATCGACATTCAGAAGGAATACGAAAAGGAATTTACCAGGAATATTGCCCAGGGGCTGGCTTATACAAAATATGTGCGGCTGGACAGCAGGGGCATGGTGACTGCCTACAGCCTGGAAATCGACAGGAGCAGGTTTGATATAGGGCTGGCACTGGCAGGGGGAAGCATTTCTGCCGGGCGGGCCTCGGTGAAGAAGATTGCCCAGGCGAATAATGGGGTGGCGGCAATTAATGGCGGTTATTTTGGCCTGGATGGCATGCTGATAGGCAATACCCGCATTGATGGTCAGACAGCAGGCACCACATACTATACACGCACCTCCCTGGGCTTCATGCCGGATGGAACCTTGAAGCTGGCTCCTTCTGAGTATTATGGTGAGGTAAATGTCAATGGCAAGAAGGTTTTCCTGTCTGGTGTCAACTGCGAGCGGGGAGCCAATACCACGATTTTGTACAACGGCCTCTTTGGCAGCTATACGAAAACAAATGAGTATGGTACAGAATACATTATCAAGGATGGCAAGGTAATCGGCGTTAATCAGGGGAACAGCTTCATTCCTGCCGGAGGACAGGTGATTTCCGTTCATGGCACGGCACAGGAGGCTTTTGCTGGTGTCAAGGCAGGGGATAAGGTAACCATCGGCGAGAGCTTCGGCAAGGAGCTGGATGCCGCTCAAAATATTATCGGGGCAGGGCCGGAGCTCCTGCGTGATGGCAGGGTGAACGTCACTGCGGCACAGGAGCAGTTCCCCAATGATATTGCCAGGGGGCGTGCACCCCGGACGGCTGTGGGCATCAAGGCTGACGGCAAGGTTATCCTGCTGGTAGTGGACGGCAGGCAGAGCCACAGCATTGGTGCGACTCTGGCGGAGACAGCCCAGCTGCTGCAAAAATTCGGGGCAGTAAACGGCTTTAACCTGGATGGCGGCGGCTCCAGCGAGATGGTTTTGCAGGGGCAGATCATGAACAGCCCTTCTGATGGCGGTGAACGGGCAGTGGGCAGTGCCATTGTGGTGACAGGCAGGTAAAATATTTGCTTGCTATTAATTTTTTTTTAGCTATAATTAATATATTGGCTTAATTGGTGCTAGTGATTATGTTGATTATGAGGTGAATTTTTTGCATAGATTATTTGGTAAAATGAAGAAGCGCCTGCTGGCAGCCTGCCTGTCCGCGTCACTGCTGCTGGGGAGCACTGCCATGGCGGCATTGCCTGAGATTATCAGCTTGCAGGATGTAAAGCCGGGCATGTGGGGGACAGGCTATACCGTGGTTGACAGCAGCGGTGAAATCCGCCCCTTTGATGTAGAAGTGGTGGGAATCCTGGGGGATAACAGCAAGATGTCCGCCAAGAGGATCTTGGTCAATCTGTATGGTGATTTGATTGAGGAAACAGGCGGGGCCATTTCCGGCATGAGCGGCAGCCCCATTTATTTTGGCGGCAGGCTGGCAGGGGCACTGTCCGCAGGCTACAAGGATATGTATCCTACCCAGCGCATCATGCTGACTCCTATCGAGGATATGCTGAAAATATGGCAGTATCCCGATACCCTGAACAGGACGAAGTTTCCCCAGCTGGATTTGAAGAAATTGAAGGCGGAAAGGGAGAAATTCCAGGCGGCAGAAGCGAAGAAGGAAGCGGATGGGAAGGCTGCCTCTGATGAGCACGAGGATGCTTCTGTGGCTGTCCCTGATGAGCACGAGGCTGATCCTGTTGCGGATACAGAGGTTGCTGAGGTACAGGATGCTGCTGCGGAGGCAGAGAAAGATGCTGCGGCGGATGTTTTGGCAGATACAGAGGAAAAGAATACTTATTTTGCCTCCGGCTTTGGCAGCAAGGGCATGAAGCTTTTGCAGGAGGGCATGGGCAGGCTGGGGATGAAGCTTGACTATGATAATGTGTGGGATGCCGGTGCCTCCGTAATGCAGGCAAGGCCTGATGCGGTGCTGGAGCCGGGCTCCCCGGTGGGTGTTGCCCTGTCCGTAGGTGATTTTTCCTTCGGTGCCATGGGAACTGTCACAGCAGTGGATGACAAAAAAATCCTTGCCTTCGGGCATCCCTATACCCATAGGGGCAACGTAAACTACTTCATGACGGATGCCCAGGTCATCAGCACCATCCATGGTCCTACCAATGGCATGAAGCTGGGCAATGTGAACGGCATCATCGGCCGCATCAACCAGGACAGGCAGGATGGCGTCGGGGGCATCCTGGGGCAGATGCCTCAGACGGTGCCGGTTATCGTCACCGTCCATGACAGGGATACCGGCAGAAGCGTGACGTACAATTCCATGCTGGCCTACGACGAGGAGGTTGTATCTGTGCTGGCACCTGTGGTGGTGTACAGCTCCATCAGCAATACTCTCGACCGTCAGGATGGCTCTACGGCTTCCTTGAAGTTCTCCCTGCGCAGCAATTATGGCGAGAAGGGCCTGATTGAGCGCAGGAATATGTTTTATGATGCAGAGGATGTGGCGAAGGTTTCCATCGGGGAGCTGAACGACATTCTCGGCGTTATCCTGGGCAACAAGGAAAAGGAGCCTGACCTGCTTGACCTGAAGGTGGATGTGACCGTGGAGCGTGGCAGGAAGACTGCTACCCTGATTTCTGCCGTGCCTAGCAAACAGGATGTGCTGCCGGGGGAGAAAATCACCTTTGACACCACTATCCAGCCATATCGCGGTGAGAAAATCAAGGTGACAGTGCCATATACCGTGCCGAAGGCTCAGGCACCTGGCAATCTGGCCCTGGATGTGCATGGGGGCGGACTGGTGAATGTAGCAAAAATCCTGCTGGCACAGCAGGCAGCTATTGATGCCGGGGTCAATATGGATGAGGAGCCGCCTGTCAGCATTCAGCTGCAGGATATGCTGGCCAGCAACTGCAACAATGAAATCATCATCGAGTCCACTGTGGTGGTGCCGAAGAATGATGATGAGCTGAAGGAAAGCATCAAGAAGGCCAAGAAGCAGGCGGAGCAGCTGGCAAAGCAGGAAAGCAATAATGCAGGGCGCAACAATAATGCACCGCAGGAACCGGCTCCCGTAAACAAGGCTGCAACGGAGTACATTATTGAAAATATCATTCATACCAATGTGAATGTGCTGGAAATGAAATAAGGAAATGAAAGCTGCGCAGGTTTCAGTTAATTTTCACTAACTACTATTATCATGTAGTATGGGAATTTTATTGGCTGTTCTGTGCAGTTTTTTCTTTACTTGGCAATTTAGACTTGCTAAAATAGGAGACGGATTAATATTTTATGGAGGGTGACTGGTTATGTTCACTCGCTTTCTCGAATACATAGGAACCAAGGTGCTGGATGCCCTGTACTTTGTGGGGGATGTGATGCTGCTCTTTGTGGGGGCGATACGGCAGATGCCCAAGAAGCTGCGCCCGAGGCACATCATGCATCAGATGTCCCATCTGGGGGTGGATACCCTGCCCATCGTTTCCCTGACGCTGTTGTTCACCGGCATGGTGATGACCTTGCAGATGGCAGGGGAGATGATCAAGTTCGGTGCTGAGTCTACAGTAGGCGGCATCGTGGCTATTGCGGTAGGCCGGGAGCTGGGCCCCGTGCTGGTGGGCGTGGTGGCGGCAGGCCGCACAGGCTCTGCCATGACGGCGGAAATCAGCACCATGAAGGTTACGGAGCAGATTGATGCCCTGCGGGTGATGGCAACCAATCCCCTGGGGTATCTGGTGGTACCGCGGATGATAGCCTGCATGATTATGGTGCCCCTTTTAACCGTGTACGGCAATCTGATTGGCGTGCTGGGGGGCTGGGCGGTTGCCTTGAAGTATTTTGGCATCAGCAGCTATGTGTATTGGCACTCCATTGAGCAGTTTGCCGATGGGGCGGATTTTTATGCCGGGCTGATCAAGGCCATGGTCTTCGGGCTGGTTATTGCCACAGTGGGCTGCTACTACGGTATGCGTGCCCCTGCCGGTGCAGAGGGTGTCGGCACGGCAACTACCCGGTCGGTGGTGGCTTCCATCGTGGTTATATTTATGCTGAATGTTATCCTTTCCTGGATGCTTTACTGATGTGGGATGTAGGTGGAGGGATGATATGATAAAAATCAGGGATGTGTGCAAGAGCTTTGGCAGCCATGAGGCGCTGAAGCACATCAATCTTGATATAGTTGAGGGGGAAACCCTGGCGATTATTGGCGGCTCCGGCTCCGGCAAGAGCACGCTTTTGCGGCTTTTGATCGGGCTGGACAGGCCTACCAGCGGCGAGATTTACATCATGGGCAATCCCATTGCCGGCATGAGCGAGAAGCGGCTGGATGAGCTGCGCATGAACATGGGCATGGTCTTTCAGTATTCTGCTCTCTTTGATTCCATGACCGTGGGTGAGAATGTGGCTTTCGGGCTCCGGGAGCATACGGATTACCCTGAGGAAAAAATCAGGGCGATTGTGGCTGAGAAGCTGGAGCAGGTGGGGCTGCCGGGCATCGAGGCATCCATGCCGGGGGAGCTGTCCGGCGGCATGAAGAAGCGTGTGGGGCTGGCACGGGCTATTGCCTTCAACCCGAAGATTATTTTTTATGATGAGCCAAGCTCGGGACTGGACCCTATTATGACAGCCAGGATTGATGAGCTGATTATTGATACCCAGAAAAAGCAGAAGGCGACCTCCGTGGTGGTTACCCACGATATGGCAAGTGCCTGCACCATCGCAGACCGCATTGCCATGATTTATGAGGGGGAGCTGATTGCCGTGGAGACAGTGGAAAATTTTCAAAAGCTTGAAGACCCGCGGGTACAGAGCTTTTTGCAACGGATGCATGTAGGAAGGGAGGCACGCAAATGAAGACAGAAGTGAAGGTAGGTGCCTTTACCCTGCTGGGGGTGATGCTGCTGGTGGGCATTATGGCTCTTTTGAGCGGCATAAGGCCCGGCAGTGACAAGGGCTACAATCTGAGCATCGGTTTTCCCCAGGCTATCGGCCTGACCTCCGGCAACGATGTGTGCTATGCAGGAGTGAGGATTGGCAAGGTAAGCAGTGTGGAGCCATCCGGCCTTGGGGTGGTGGCTGATGTAGTCATAGAGGACAGCGTAAAGATTCCGAAGAAGTCCAGCGTGATTGTCACCTCCAACGGTGTCATGGGGGGCAAGTTCATCAACATAACCCCTGCCCAGGATGCTGACATGGAGGACTGCTACGCACCGGGGGATTTTCTCTACGGCTTGCAGGAAGCCACCATGGATGACATGATGGCAAACCTGAATACAGCGGTGCTGAAGGTGCAGACATTGCTGGATTCCATGAACGATGTGCTGGGAGACAAGGAAACTCAGACGGCATTGAAAGAGGTTTCCATGAACATGCGGAACATCACCGCCAACATTGACAGGCTGACAGGCACCCTGGCGGAGATGGCAGCCAGCAATCAGGGAGATGTGCGCCAGATGGCACAGAACCTGAACCGCATGACTGGCAGCCTGATGCGGGCGGCAGACAGCCTGGAAGTGCTGGTCTCTACCTTCAACGGCAACGGGGAGACCGGGGCTAATCTGAAGGAAGCCATCGCCAACCTGTCCGCTACCAGCAAGCGCATCGACAACATGGCATCCGCCCTGGAGGGGGTAGTGACCGACCCTCAGGTGGCAGAAGACCTGAAGGCAACCCTGCATAGTGTCCGGGGTGTCAGCGAGCGTGCCGACAAGATGATGGGCAAGGTTTCCTCTATCGAGACAGAGGGGAGCCTCGAGACCATGTACAGCGGCAAGGAAGACCGCTGGCAGACCGGCATCAGCATGGATGTCCGCCCTGATGACAGCAGCTTTTTGCGGCTGGGGCTCAATGATATAGGGGAGGATAACAACGTCAACTTTCAGGGGGGCATGTCACGGGGGATTTTTGGTGCCAGGGCAGGCGTGATTGACAGCAAGGCAGGTGTCGGCATCGATATCGGCAGCAAAAAGCTGAATTTGTCTGTAGATGGCTATGACCCCAATCATTTTCGCCTGAAATCCAGGCTGCAATACGAGATTGCCAAGGATACATATCTTTTTACCCAGGTGAATGATATTAACAAGGCGGATAAGCGTGCCACCTATTTCGGCTTGCGAAAAAGCTTTTGATAGAGGTAATTTCAGATGTTATAATCTATATTATTTATGATATTTATATATTTTTCCTACAGGTTGCATGACAGTTATGGTTTGTTTGCAAGGTGTTAAAGGTTTTAGGGAGGAATTTGTTTTGAAAGGCAATAATACTTTTAGGAAGCTCAGCGGCCTGGTGCTGGCAGGCATGATGTCCATGTCAGTGGCAAGTGCGGAGACAATGGATTTGACGCTGGAGGAAAGCGTAAGGCTGGCTCTTGACAACAACTACAGCATCAAGGAGCAGGAGGCTGACTATGACAGTGCTGTGTGGGCAAGGCATCAGGCAAGGCGTACGGCAGGTCCGAAGCTGAACTGGGAGAGCAAGGCTACCAAGCTGGGCGGTAATTGGTATGATAACAATAACCTTGACAGGGCTTTTGGCAACGGCCTTACTCTGACCTTCCCTGTGTATACTGGCGGACAGCTGGAGGGCGCAATCAAGGCAGCTGACCTGGGCATGAATGCTTCCGAGCTGGGGCTGGAGCTGGCCAAGCAGAAGGTGAAGGCCGGTACTATGGCAGCATACTACAAGGCATTGCAGGCACAGAACCAGATCAAGGTGGCAGAGGATTCTGTGAATACCCTCACCGAGCATCTGAAAAACGTAAATGCCCAGTTTGCCGTGGGCACTGTGGCAAAGTCTGATGTGCTGGGAACCCAGGTACAGCTGGCCAATGCTGAGCAGAATTTGATTACTGCCAATAATAGCTATGATGTGGCGATTGCTTCCCTGAATAACATCATGGGCGTGCCTACCGGCACGGAGCTGAACCTGACGGACAGCCTGGCATATACTGCTTATGAGATTCCTTTGGAGGAATGCACAGAGTATGCCATGGTGAACCGCCCTGACGTGCTGATAGCCGATTACAAGGTGGCTATTGCCCGGGCAGAGGTGGAGAAGGCAAAGGCAGGCTATCGCCCAAGCGTAAGCCTGGCGGCTACCAAGAACTGGCAGGGTGAGAATCCATTTGGCTCCGATGAGGATGATCAGCGTTATGCTCAGAATAACAACTGGACTGCCGGTGTAGTGCTCTCCTGGGATGTCTGGGACAATCAGGTGACTGAGGCAAAGGTAAGGCAGAATAAGGCGGCTGTGATGAAGGCGGAGGCCGTGGCTGCTGATACCCGCCAGACTGGTGACCTGGAGGTGCGCACTGCCTATCTGAACCTGAAGGCTGCGGAAAAGAGCATCAATACCACCAAGGTAGCCGTAGAGAAGGCACAGGAGGACTACAAGATTGCCCAGGTGCGTTACTCTGCCGGTGTGGGCACTAACCTGGATGTAATGGATGCCCAGGAGAAGCTGACTCAGGCGCAGACCAACTACTATACTGCCCTGTACAACTACAATTCCAGCAAGGCAGACCTTGATCGTGCTATGGGCATCATGGTGGATCTGGATATCAAGAAGCTGGCACTGGAAAATGCAGCGAAGTAAAAACTATTGAAAATAAATATGGATAGGCATCTTTATAGGCTTTTAGACGGGCTGTGGCAGTTTGCCGCAGCCTGTTTTTTCGCCTGTGCCAGCCAGGGGAGCTTCAATCTGTATATAAAAAAATGAATGTAATTCATTTTTTGCTTTCATATTTGGTGAGATTCATATATAATAAAAAGATATGGAGGTGTTTTTTATGGCTGAAGCGATGGGCAGGCGGGAGCAGAAGAAGCTGATGGCACGAAGCAGGATTCTGGAGGCGGCGGTGGCGCAGTTTGCCAGCTGCGGCTTTCAGGCGGCTTCGGTGGCGGATATTATGAAGGCAGCCGATATGGGACTGGGAACCTTTTATAATTATTTTGCTTCCAAGGAGGAGCTGCTGCACTGCCTTTTGGACGGCCTGGCGGTGCAGCTTCAGCAGCATTTGCAGGAGCTGCAGGAACAGAGGAAAGGCCATGCAGAGATATTGCGTGAAATGGTCATGCTGACGGCACGGCTGGTGGGACAGAATCGGTATGTGCTGCCCCTGTTCCTCAGTGCCGGGGAAAAGGCAGGGGGCAGGGAGCTGGCCGCAGGTGTGGCAGGACAGGCATCACAGGCGGATGCGTCCGAGGCGTGCCCGATGGCTGCCGGTCATGCCCACGGGCCTGCCTTTATGGGGATGTTTTTGCAGCTGGTGCAGTCTGGCCAGCAGGGGGGCGAGTTCCGGGATGATGTGTCGGCAGAGATTATCACGGAGATGTTCCACTCCCTTTTTCAGGCGGCGGCTTTTAGCAGCCTGCCCCTCAGCTTTGAGGAAAATATCAATATGAAGCTGAAGCTGATTATTGACGGCATATGCGCGAAGTAAGCAATCTGTCAGGCTGAATCGTGGAATATCTTATAATTGTGTATAAATTAATTGATTATATAAGGTGAGAGTAAATTTATGATAAGTGTAACTAAGCTTTTATTTGCCAGGGAGTATTATGGTGATTCCCTGCGCTATACAAAATCCGCCCACGCCATGCGGAATGGGGCCGGTGAGGGCATGGGGCCGGTGGTGGTGTGGAATTCCACCAAGACCTGCAACCTGAAATGCCGTCATTGCTACATGAGCTCTGACAGCAAGAAATACCAGGATGAGCTGACCACGGCGGAGGCCAAGGCTTTTATTGATGACCTGGCGGATTTTCATGTGCCGGTGCTGCTGTTTTCCGGCGGCGAGCCGCTGATTCGCCCTGATTTCTTTGAGCTGGCGGAGTATGCCCAGCAGAAGGGGGTGCGCCCTACCCTGTCCACCAACGGCACCTTGATTACCCGTGAGGTGGCTGCCCGTATCAAGGAGATTGGCGTAGGTTATGTGGGGATTTCCCTGGACGGCCTGCAGGATGTTAATGACAAGTTTCGGGGCGTGGAGGGGGCCTTCGAGAAGGCCATGGCAGGCATTCAGAACTGCGTGGCTGTGGGACAGCGTGTAGGACTGCGGTTTACCATCAATCACCACAATATTCAGGAGCTGGACAATATCTTTGATTTTATCGAGCGTGAGAATATCAACCGCGTCTGCTTCTATCATCTGGTGTACTCCGGCAGGGGCAGTGCCATGCAGGATCAGGATGTGACGGCAGAGGAATCCCGGCGTGCCATGGATACCATTATCCGCCGGACGAAGGATTTTGAGGACAGGGGACTGGAAAAGGAAATCCTGACGGTGGACAATCACTGTGACGGCGTGTACATGTATCTGAAGGCTGTGGCAGAGGGCAATGAGGCTCAGGCGGAGCAGATAAGGAAGTATATCGCCATGAACGGAGGCAACCGCTCCGGCATTGCCTTCGGTGAGGTGGATCCTTTCGGCTATGTGCATCCTGACCAGTTTACCCAGCATCACACCTTTGGGAACGTCCGGGAGAGGAAATTCAGTGAGATTTGGCAGGATACATCCCATCCGATTATGGCTGGGCTGAAGGACAGGAAGCCTCTTTTGAAGGGGCGCTGCGCTAAATGCAGGTTTATTGATAACTGCAACGGCAATTTCCGCACCCGGGCGGAAGCAGTGACTGGGGATTTCTGGGAGTCAGACCCGTCCTGCTATCTGACGGATGAGGAAATCGGCATAAAGGGAGGCTGCAACTGATGATTGTTTCTTGGAATACCACTAACGCCTGCAATATGTACTGCGACCACTGCTACCGGGATGCAGGCTGCAAGGCGGAGGAAGAATTGTCCACGGCAGAGGCCAAGACGCTTTTGGAGCAGATTGCCAGGGCAGGCTTCAAGATTATGATTTTTTCCGGCGGCGAGCCTCTTATGCGGCCGGATATTGTGGAGCTGGTGGCCTATGCTGCCAGCCTGGGGCTGCGGCCTGTCTTCGGCACCAACGGCACGCTGATTACCCTGGAGATGGCACAGAAGCTGAAGGCTGCCGGGGCCATGGGCATGGGGATTTCCCTTGACTCTATGGACAGGGAGAAGCACAACAAGTTCCGCAAATTCCCGGGGGCCTGGGAAGGGGCGGTGCAGGGCATGCGCAACTGCCGGGCGGCAGGACTGCCTTTTCAGATTCATACCACGGTGATGGAGTGGAACAATCACGAGCTGGAGGACTTGACGGATTTTGCCGTGGCAGAGGGGGCGGTGGCACATCACTTCTTCTTTTTGGTGCCTACAGGCAGGGCGAAGACTATTGAGGCGGAATCTCTCCGGGCGGAGGCTTATGAGGACACTTTGATGCGGATTATGAAGAAGCAGCAGGAGGTGGAGATTGAGCTGAAGCCTACCTGTGCACCGCAGTTTTTGCGGATTGCTGCCCAGATGGGCTTGAAAACCCGCTTCCGCAGAGGTTGTCTGGCAGGAACGGCTTATTGTATAATTAGCCCAAGGGGCAAGGTGCAGCCTTGTGCTTATCTCAATATGGAGCTGGGGGATGTGCGCCAGACGCCTTTTGATGAGATATGGAAGAACAGTGAGGTGCTGAATAAGCTGCGCACCTTGGAGTATTCCGGGGGCTGCGGCAGCTGTGAGTATAAGAGGGCCTGCGGCGGCTGCCGTGCCCGGGCGGCATATTATCATGAGGGGGATTATATGGCAGAGGAGCCGTGGTGCTTGTACCATGGAAGAAAAGGACAATAAAGATTGATAGGGGTGTTTGTATGATTAAGGTGATTTTTTCGGATATGGATGGTACGCTGCTGGATGAGAACAGCCAGCTGCCGGCGGAGTTTGATGAGGTGATGGCGGAGCTGAAGAAGCGGGGGGTTATTTTTGCGCCGACCAGCGGCCGCCAGTATTTTGCCCTGCTGCATCAGATGGGCAAGTACATAGATGATTTTCTCTTTCTAGCGGAAAATGGTGCTTTTTCCTGCTATCGGGGGGAGGAAATGTTTTCCAGCGTGATTGACAAGCAGGAATACATGAAGGTGCTGAACAAGGCACTGTCCCTGGGGAATGTCTATCCTGTAGTCAGCGGCAAGAAAAAGGGCTATGTGCTGCGGCACTGGGAGCCGTATTTCGGGGAGCTGGACAAGTATTATACCCAGGCTGAGTATGTGGACAGCTTTGAGGATATTGATGATGATTTCATCAAGCTGGCTATTGCAGATAATGTGGAGGAGGATTCCGTAAAAAATATCTGGGAGCCTCTGTCGGAGGTGGATACTTATCTTCATCGCACCCTCAGCAGCAATGTGTGGGTGGATTATCTCAACCCTGAGGCCAACAAGGGCTGGGCGGTCCGCAAGGTGCAGGAGAAGTTTGGCTTCAAGCCGGAGGAATGTGCTGCCTTTGGCGACTACATGAACGACTATGAGATGATGCAGGAAGTTTACTACGGCTACGCTATGGAAAATGCCCATCCTGACCTGAAGAAGGTGGCAAGGTTCCAGTGCAGGAGCAATAAAGAGCATGGCGTTATGGAGCAGATCAAGGAATTTATCCGCCAGGGCCTGATTTAAGCCGTCAAATGTTATGATTAAGAGAAGAAGGTTTGGGAATGAAATACGATTATCACATGCATTTTGAGTATGGTGACTACGATGTGGAGTGGGTAAAGGGCTTCTTTGAGGCAGCTGCTGCCAGGGGGCTGGATGAAATCGGCATCTCCGAGCATACTCATACCTTTCCTGAGTTTGAGCAGCTTTATTATGATGATTTGATTCTGGATGGCTCCTTTGTGGGCAGCTTTCAGCAGAAGTGGCTGAAAAAGAATAAATTCAAGCACACCCTGGATGATTATTTCGCTTTTATGGAAAAGCTGAGAAGCCTTGGCTACAAGGTGAAGACCGGCATCGAGGTGTGCAATTTCCAGAATCAGGCCAAGGTCAGGGAAATCCTCGAAAAATATGATTTTGACTATGTAATAGGCTCCATTCACTTTATCCGGGGCTGGGCCTATGACTCGGTGGAAATCAAGGATGAGTGGCAGCGCCATTCCCTGCGGGATATTTACGAGTGGTACACCCAGGAGATAGAGCATCTCTGTGCCGGGGGGCTGTACGATGTGCTGGGGCATCCTTTTAACCTGCGATTGTACAAGTTTTTGCCGGATTTTGATGTGACGCCGTATCTGGTCAGGGCGGCAGAGGCCTTGAAAAAGGCAGGCATGGGCATTGATGTGAACACGGGGACGTTCTACCGCTATCCTATTGCGGAGATTTCGCCGTATCCTGATTTTATGAGGATTGCGGCGGAGTATGGGCTGCCGATTATCACTTCCTCGGACTCCCATAAGCCGGAGGATTGTGGGAGCTATATTGATGATGCCATTGAGTATGTGAAGGGCTTCGGCTATACCGAGGGTATGATATTTGACCAGCGCAGGAGAATGATGGTGCCTTTGGGCTGATTTTGCCGTGTCCGGGGCTATTGCATGGGCTGTGTGGCGTGTATGGGGAGTATGGCAGGATGGACTGATAGGAAAGGCGGAATGGATATGAAGCTGGATTTTTCGGGCTTGCCTGGCTTTGAGCAGGCGGCTGGCTGGATGAACGATGTGCTGAAGGGGGATGCAGGCAGCTATTCCCTGATTTTGGACTGGGCTTATAAGATGGCTGCTAATGCGGATTTGCCGGGACTGGACAGTGCAGATGAGCTGGCAAGGGAATATCTTGCCAAGAGCGGCACTTTGGCAGAGCGGACTGACAAGCTCATCAAGGACTATCAGTTCAAGACCGGGCTGATGGGGGCGGCTACCGGTGTGGGGGGCATGATGACGCTGCCTATCAATCTGGTCAGCAGTACCCTTTTGCAGATGCGCATGGCGGCGGCTATTGCCCTGATGGGTGGCTGGCGGCTGGAGGATGAAAAGGTGAAGAAGGCACTGATTCTCTGTGCCCTGGGTTCCAAGGTAATGAACAAGCTGACTTCTACGGTGCTGGAAAAGGCTATGCAGAAGGCGGCCGTGAAGCTTACAGGCAAGGTGCTGGGCAAGAGCCTGCCGCTGATGGGGGCGGTTCTGAGCGGTGCTATTGATGCTACTGCTACCAAGACTATCGGCAAGGCGGCCAAGCAGTGGTTTATTACTGATGTGCCTGAGGTGCTGACCGTAGATATGGAGTAATTTCAGTTTATCGTAGTGCTTATTCGTTACTTTGTGCATATACTGATGATGTAGTTTGATATTTCGTGTATTCTGTTCAGACATTATAAAGGGACAGGTAGCGGCAGTACCCATAGAAAACTCGCTCTCGCTCTTAGCACAGCCTCGCGCTTCTAAGCTCCTGCGTCGCTTACGCTCGCACTCGCTAAGAAGCGAGGCTGCACTCAAGGTTTTCTTTGGGTACATGCCGCACCTGTCCCTCTTTGTGTCTGAACAGATATGCACATAGTTATCAACTATACTCTGCTGTACGCTACCAAGGTAATCAATTTGACTTTACGAAAAAGCTGAAAAGGGGGAGCAGGGAGGCTGACGAAACTTGCTACTGCCGACCGCTGTATAAACTGAAATTTTCCTGATTGTTCACTGCTCACTTTTGTGCTAAAATACCTCTGTTAATGGAATGAACCGTAACAATATACACACATTAATTAATGGAGGAACCTTGCATGGAATACACAAATTTTCAGGTAGGAGAAAAATTCCCCCTGCCTATCAAAAATCAGGGGGACGGAGGACTTTTTCAGATAGATGCTAACGGCTGCATGTTTATATTGCAGCTTAGCAAGACCGATGTGATTGCCACGGAGGCATTCCGCACTGGCAAGCTGGAGCTGGGACTGTATGAGCAGGATGGCATATTGTTCCTTTTGTACAAGATTGATGGCATCTTCAAGGAGGGCTGGGGGGATTGCCCTTTGGGGGTTCAGCTGTTGCCGCCGGGATTGAAGCCTATCTTGGAAGATTTGCAGGAGCCTGTACTGCACATGTATCTGGTGGATACCAACCTGCAAATCCTGCTGGCACAGCGTACTGTAGAGCTTTCAGAAGAATTTTTCAGCCAGCTGCGCACATCCGTAAAGGCACAGCTGGAATCCTCCATGACACCGGGAGCTTTTGTGACCGCTTTGCAAAAAATCTGGGGACAGCATTCCTCCAAGGACATGAGCGAAAATCTCATTGTTCACCAATCAGTGGAAATGAAAATACCGCCTATAACCCCGCGGCATTAAACTTCAGTTTGTCGTAGTGTTTGATCGTTACTTCGTGCATATACTAATGATGTAGTTTGATATTTCGTGGATTCTGTTCAGACATTATAAAGGGACAGGTAGCGGCAGTACCCATAGAAAACTCGCTCTCGCTCTTAGCACAGCCTCGCGCTTCTAAGCTCCTGCATCGCTTACGCTCGCACTCGCTAAGAAGCGAGGCTGCACTCAAGGTTTTCTTTGGGTACATGCCGCACCTGTCCTTCTTTTTGTCTGAACAGATATGCACATAGTTATCAACTATACTCTGCTGTACGCTACCAAGGTAATCAATCTAACTTTACGAGCAAGCCTGAAATAGGGGGCTAGAAGGCTGGCGAGACCTGATACTGCCAACAACTATGCAAGGCAACCTGCTATTATGAGCAGAGTTGTTTGCACTGTACGTTTATACAGCGGTTGGCAGTTGCAAGTTTCGTCAGCCACTTCGCCCCCCTATTTCAGGCTTATTCGTAAAGCTGTATGGGGCACTAT